>Ga0302325_10001791_pt1 | contig 53808 bp, 46 predicted proteins | sample Palsa_T0_2_FD_201948 | JGI IMG/M metagenome (GOLD analysis project Ga0302325, IMG submission 201948) | Peat permafrost microbial communities from Stordalen Mire near Abisko, Sweden - Palsa_T0_2 | ecosystem: Environmental > Terrestrial > Soil > Palsa > Peat permafrost | place: Sweden: Abisko...
GCTGGCTGGCGACCAGGACGTTGCCGTTGCGATCCAGGATCTCCCCCCGCGGGGCCGGGATCGCCACATCGCGGACGATGTTCTGACTCGCCTGGGCCAGGTACTGCTCGCCCGAGAGCACCTGCAGGAACCACAGCCGGAAGAAGATGATCGCGAACATCGTGAGCGCGAAGCCGCCCGCGATCGCCACGCGCAGCGCCAGCTGCGGGGTGAGCGGTGGGCGGCGCTCTTCAGGGGGCTGGGTCATCGCGGGGCGCGCGGTATCGGTCCGAGCCGCTGGGAGGGGCTCTGCAGCGGGCTGAGGCCGCCGGTCGTGTAGGCGCGCCGGCGCCGCCGGCGCGGATCGTCGGGAAGAGCGGGCTGGATGACCCGGCGCACGAGCGCATAGACCGGCAGCGCGAGCAGGGTGTTGACGAGCACGGTGACGAAGATCTGCTGTGCGAGCAGCAAGCTGACGGGAGCATCGACGCCGAGCAGGAACTGGATCAGCGTCATCCCGATTCCGGCCACGGCGGTCGCCGCGGCGCCCGCGGCGAGCGGCACCAGGGCATGGGCGGGATCGCGCACTTCGCGCAGCCGCCCGGCCCAGTAGCCGATCACGATGTAGAGCAGCGAGGTCACACCGAGCGTCTGGACCAACACCGTGTCGACCAGCAACCCGGTACCGAAGCCCATGATCGCGCCCGGAAGCGACCCGGCGAGCAGTCCGACGGACATCACCACCAGCGGCGAGAGGTCGGCGCTGACGCCGAAGATCGAGATCTGTGACACCGCGGCCTGCTGGATGACGACGGTCGCAAACGCCAGCGCGGCGAGCCGAAGCGGAAGGCGAAATTTACTCATGGCAGCTGTGCCCGCTGGGTGCCGGCGTGGGGGCGGGTGAGGATCTGGACAGCGTCGAGATGGCGCAGATCGGCGCTCGGGGCGACCTGAACCTGGCCGTTGTTGAGCAGCTCGTTCTGGTTTGCGTTCGAGACCCGGCCGATCGGGATCCCGGGCGGATAGAGCGAGTCAAGTGCGCCGGAGGTGAACCCCGCGGTCACGACCAGCTGGCCGGGCGTGGGACCGGCCTGCCCGGGACTGGGGGGCTGGAGGTTCTGCAGCAGCAGCTGGTTGGGGTTCCCGACCGCCGGCACGAGCAACCCGGTGTCGCCGCTGGCGTCCAGTACCTCGGCGGTGACGGCGTAGGAGTGGTCGGTGATCAACGTGACAATCGACACCGTCGGGTCCACGGTCGTGACCTTGCCGACCAGCGCGCCGTCGCCGACGACCGGATCCTGCAGCGCGACGCCATCGTCGGACCCCTTGTCCACCTCGATGGTCTGGTACCAGAGCGTGGGGTCACGGGCGATCAGGTATGCCCCGACCGCCTTGTAAGCGCTGATGCCGATGCTGTCGTCGAGCCCGACCTCGTTGGTCAACTGCGCATTCTGGATCTCGGCACTCTTGGCCAGTGCCAGCTGAGCCTGGAGGGACTGAACCTCTTTGCGCAGCTGATTGCGCTGAGAGGTGGCGTTGAGCGTGCCCGAGAACCAGCCGGCGACGTCGCGGACCGGCTTGAGCACCGTGCTGGCGCCCTCCTGGACCGGTGAGAGCACCTCGACGATCCCGCGCTGCACAGTGTGCAGCGGGCTGTTTGGCGACTCGCCGAAGTACGCCGTCAGCAGGATCAGGGAGACGCCGACGAGCAGCGCGAGTACCGCGCGCCGCCGCCGAACCTGTTTGTCGTGCACGAGATGCGTGTCTCCAAAGTTCGCTCCAGCTCGCTAGGGATACCGGGGTTCAACCTAGTACCGACGGCGCCGGTTGCGTGAGTTCTTGCTTGAACGGTGGATCGCCTCAAATTCCTCCAGCGACCTGCCCGACCCGACCGCAACGCACGTCAGCGGGGACTCCGCCAGGTGGGCGGGCATCTGCGTCTCATGCCGGAGCCGCTCCTCGATGCCCTGCAGCAACGAGCCACCTCCGGCGAGCATGATGCCGCGATCCATGATGTCAGACGCCAGCTCAGGCGGAGTGCGGTCCAGCGTTTCCTTGACGGCGTCGATGATCTGCGAAACGGGCTCTTCCAGCGCGCCCCGAATCTCCTCACTGGTCAGGATCACCGTCTTGGGCAACCCGGAGACCATGTCCCGGCCCCTGATCTCGGCCTGGACCTCCTCTGGCAACGGGAACGCCGAGCCGATCTCGAGCTTGACCTCCTCTGCGGTCTGCTGCCCGATGAGCAGCTTGTATTCGCGCTTGACGTAGTTGATGATCGCCTCGTCGAGCTCGTCGCCGCCGACTCGGATCGACTGCGAAACGACAATCCCGCCCAGCGAGATTACCGCGACTTCGCTGGTGCCGCCCCCGATGTCGACCACCATCGAGCCGGTCGGCTCGCCGACCGGTAACCCGGCTCCGATCGCCGCTGCCATGGGCTCCTCGATCAGGTACGCCTGGCGGGCTCCAGCGGACAGACAGGCTTCCTCCACGGCTCGTTTCTCAACCCCGGTCACGCCGCTCGGCACGCACACGACCACCCGGGGGTGGGCCCAACGGTTCTGATGAACCTTCTGAATGAAGTGGCGAAGCATCTGCTCGGTCACCTCGAAGTCGGCGATCACACCGTCCTTGAGGGGACGGATGGCCGAGATCGTGCCCGGTGTGCGTCCCAGCATCCGCTTGGCCTCGATCCCGACCGCATGCACTTCTCCGGTCCGCGAGTCGACCGCCACGACGCTCGGCTCGGACAGCACGATGCCGCGCCCTCGAACGTAGACGAGGGTGTTGGCGGTGCCAAGGTCAACCGCCATGTCGCGGCCGCCGAAGCCGGTTAGGTACGTGAAAAAGCCCATGGGTGTATGCAGGTAGCGGAAAGCGGTAGACGGGGCGGCACATAACGGAGGGTCCGCACCCGGCTGCCAGCTCCGTCCGCGGCTCAGTGTATCGAACGCCTATCGGCCAACCGCCCCGCCGGAACCACGGCCGGGATCGAAAAACGCTGGAAAATGCCTAAATGCCTAAATGCCAGCTAAGTTGCAGTGCGGCGGCGAGCTCTCGTCGATTCAGTATGACATGAGCCGGTCAAGCTGCTGTCGGTCAGCAGCCCGGGTGCCAACTCGAGCAACGTCGCGACCGGCAGACCGACGACGTTGGAGTAGTCGCCTTCGATTCCGGCCACCAGCGCCGCACCGCGGCCCTGGATCGCGTAACCCCCGGCCCGCTGACGCCATTCGCCGCCGGCGAGGTACCACTCCAGCAGCGCCGCGTCGAGCGCCCGGAACTCCACCAGCGTGGTGGCGGCCGCGGTGCGCGGCCTCCCGTCCTCGATCAGGCACAGTCCGCTGATCACCGCGTGCCGGCGGGCGCTCAGCGCTGTGAGCGTGGCGCGCGCCGCGGTCAGATCCGCCGGCTTGCCATACAGGCGAGACCCCAGCGCGACCACCGTGTCGACGCCGAGCACTAGTGCGTTGGGCGCACGCGCCGCGACCGCCGCCGCCTTGCGGTAGGCGTTTTCCACCGCGACCTCGTGTGCGGGGCCTGAGGTCAGTTCCTCGGCGTCGGAAATGACGACCGAGAACGCGATGCCAAGCTGCTCGAGGATCGCACGCCGCTGCGGCGATCGCGAGGCGAGAGTGAGCACGTCTAATCGACTGCGTCGATTAGATTGGGGGATTTGGCAGAGCCAAATCCCCCGGGGTCATCCAGGGCCGATCGCCCGGGGGAAGCCAGAGACGATCGACCGCGGGGCAGGGCCTGATCGTCCGGGGACAGGCCGAACCAATCATCCGGTCGCAGGCAGCGGCGAGAGATCGGGGAAGAACAGAGCCACCTCGCGGGCGGCCGACTCCGGTGAGTCCGACCCGTGAACCAGGTTCTGGCCCACAGCGACCGCGTAATCGCCTCGGATCGATCCCGGGCTCGCCTCAAGCGGGTTGGTGGCGCCGATGACCTGGCGTCCGGCGGTGACGGCGTGCTCACCGTCCAGCACCATCGCCACCAGCGGACCGGAGGTGATGAAGTCGACCAACTCGCCGAAGAACGGCTTGCCGGCATGTTCGGCGTAGTGGTGCTCGGCCAGTTCGCGGCCGATCGTCATCAGCTTCATCGCCGCGAGTCGAAGGCCCTTGCGCTCAAACCGGGCGATGATCTCTCCGGTCAGGTCACGCGCGAAGGCATCGGGCTTTACGAGTATGAGCGTACGCTCGACGGACAACTGGTCTTCCGGATGCGCTCAGATCAGGTGGTCGAAGGCTGCTCGGCAGGCTGCTCGGAGGTGCTCTCGCGTCGCCGACGTGAGCGCCGGGCAACCGGCGGCGGCGCCGTTCCGATCTCGACTTCGCAGAAGGGGCAGATCTTCCACGCCGGGTCAAGCGGACGCCCGCACGATTGGCACGGATCCTTGAGCTTGCGCATGCAGTTCGGGCAGCGCAGGTAGTCCTTCTCGACCTCGAAGTCACAATGCGGGCAGAGGTGATAGCCAAGCTCCGCGAGGCGGGCTTCCGCGGCCTGCATCTCCAACTCGCGCTCTCGGACGTCGTCGAGATACTCGGGCGGTCGGACGATCATGTACACGATCGTGCCGACGAACGGAAACAGCGAGGCCAGCGTCGCACAACCGATCAGCAGCGGGTCGGCGATCCGGCGACGAGCATCGGCGAACGTCCAGTAGACCAGCGCGAGCCAGATCACCACCAGGAACAGGATCACCAGCTCGACGGCAAGGTTGAGCGCGCTGTTGTGGATCCCGAAAACCGCCGGAGTCAACATCACGAAGGCGAGTGTAGTAGGCGCTACGGTCGGAATGCTCTACCGGGACGTGCCACGGACCTTGCCCTGCTCGCTGCAAATGTGGTCGCGGCGAGGGCGCTGATCATAGAAACGCCCGCCCAAACAGATAGCCGATCCCGAAGAAGACCAGGATCACGACCGCGACGATCACCGCGACGAGCCCAATCATGGTGAGGAAACTGGGCTGGTCGTCGTGATCGTTCATAGAACCGAGGCTCGCTCGCCGCGAACGGGTGTCAGCAGGTCGGCGACGAGGTAGAGCGATCCGGTGGCCAGCACCACGCCGCCGGGGCCGGCGAGCTCGCGGGCGCGGACGAGGGCGGCGCGTGGGTCGCGCACGAGGACCGAGGGAGGCCCACCGAGCTGGCGGGCGAGCGACTGGAGCGTGGGTGGCGGCAAGGCACGGGGATTTTGACTGCTCGTGAGCACAATCGCGTCGCACGCGGGCAGCAGCACCGCCAGCATCGCTGCGGCGTCCTTGTCATCGAGAATCGAGACGACGGCGACGAGACGATCGTGACCGCCAACGATCTCCGGCAGCGACTCGGCCAGTGCCAACATGGCGTCGGGATTGTGGGCCCCGTCCAGAAGCGTCAGCGGAGCCTCACCCACTGACTGGAGGCGACCCGGCACCCGCACTTCCGCGGCGGCGGCTGCCACGGCGGCCAGATCGAGCTCGCCGAGATATGCCTGCGCGGCCGCCCGCGCGAGCGCGAAGTTGCGCCGCTGGAACGTCCCTGGCGCTCCCACCGCGACACCGGGATCGACGCCCGCATGGACGATCGTTGCCCCGCGCTGCTGGGCGAGCGCTTCCGCCACGACCACGGCGTCGGCATCGAGACCGGCCCCGAGCACGAGCGTCCCGCCCTCCTGCATGACCGCCAGCTTCTCGCGGGCGATGTCGGTGATCGTCGGCCCGAGCCAGCGTGTGTGCTCAAGCCCGACGCTCGTAAGCACCTGAACCGTGGAAGGAATCACGTTGGTGGCGTCATAACGCCCGCCCAGACCCGCCTCGATCACCGCCACCTCAACGTCCTGACGTGCCAGCTCGGAGTACGCAGCGGCAGTCAGAGCCTCGAATTGGGTCACGCGGTCGTCCCCGTCCAACGAACGATCGACGAGCTCGGCGGCGCGGGCGGCTCGAGTCACCGCGGCCGCGAAGTCAGCCGGTGGCAGGTCGGCATCGTCGATCCGGATCCGCTCCCAGAACGCGGTCAAATGGGGTGAGAGGTAGACGCCCGTCCGCAAGCCGTGGTGCGCGAGGATTGCCGCGATCATCCGCGTGGTCGAGGATTTACCGTTGGTCCCGACCACGTGGATCGACGCGAACTGCCGCTCCGGGTGCCCGAGCGCGGTCATCAGCCGTCGCATGCGGTCCAGCCCGAACCGCATCCCGAACAGCTCCAGCGAGAGCAGGTAGCGCTCGGCCTGCTGCGGGTTCACTCAGTCAGCCCCCAGCTCGGCCTCGAGCTGTGCGAGCTTGTCGCGCTCGGCCTGCACCACATCGGCCGGGGCCTTGGCGACGAAGCTGGCATTGGCCAGTTTGCGTTGCGCGCGCTCGATCTCGATCTGCACCTTGGCTCGCTTGTCGTCGAGCTTGCGTTGCGCAGCGCCGAGATCGACGTCATCACTGGCCAGGATCTCGACCGACCCATGCGGCACGGGCACGATCGACGTGGATCCGTCGGCTGGTGTCGAGTCCTCGAACGAGAAGCGGGTGAGCCGGGCCAGATGCTCGGCGGTGTCCTCGTAGCCGGACGCAGCCAAGCGGGCCGGAACGATCGCGCGCGCCTTGACCCCGGTGAGGTCGCGCCAGGCCCGGAGCGCTTGCACGGCCTCGATCAGTCGCCCGACCGTAGCTTCGGCCGCCTCGTCGGTCACGGGCTGCGCCTGGTCGGCGATGCCGGCTGCGAGCAGCCCTTCGGCACCCGGGATGTGCGAGTAGATCTCTTCGGTCACGAAGGGAATGATCGGGTGGGCCAGCGCGACCGTCTCGGTCAGGACGTAGAGCAGCGTCGCTGACAGTGCCTGATCGCCGGCGCGCAGGCGGGGCTTGATCAGCTCCAGGTACCAATCGCAGAGTTCTCCATAGATGAAGGCGTAGAGGCCGAGCGCGGCGTGCGAGAAGTCATACGCGTCGATCCGCACGGAGAACTCAGCCTGCGCGCGCTGCAGGCGCGAGAGGATCCACCGATCCTCCACGGTCGTCGGGTTGGCCTGGACCGTCACCGGGGGATTCGCCCCCGGCGAATCCCCCAACGGAATCGACGCAGTCGATTCCACGATGCCGAGCAGGATCAGGCGAGAGGCGTTCCACAGCTTGTTGGTCAGCTGCTGACCCTGGGCGATCTTGTCCTCGCTGAACTTGACGTCCTGGCCGGAGGACATCGCCAGCAGCCCCCACCGCACGGCGTCAGCCCCGTACGCGGGAAACTCGCTGGGCGGGTGGGATTGGTGTCCAAAAACGGGCGGGCGGAGCCCGCCATTAATCAAATCCAGGGGGTCGATTCCGGTTCCCAGGGACTTCGACATCCGCTGGCCGTCGGGCGCCTGGATGATCGAGGTGATGTGGACGTCCTCGAAGGGGATCCGGCCGGTGAACTCGAGCCCCATCATGATTATGCGGGCGACCCAGAGGAAGATGATGTCGCGGCCGGTGACAAGCGCGTCGGTGGGGTAGAAGGCGCGCAGTTGGGGGGTCTGCTCAGGCCATCCAAGCGTCGCGAACGGCCACAACGCGCTCGAGAACCAGGTGTCGAGCACGTCGGGGTCGCGCAGCCAGCCGTCGCCCTCGGGCGGGGTGGAACCGACGTAGGTCTCGAGGCCGCGGTACCAGACCGGCAAGCGGTGGCCCCACCAGAGCTGGCGCGAGATGCACCAGGGCCGGATGTTCTCCATCCAGTCGAGATAGATACGGCTGTAGTTCTCAGGGGAGAAGCGCACGCGCCCGCTGGTGACCGCGTCGATTGCGGGCTGGGCGAGCTCGTCCATCCGCATGAACCACTGCAGCGAGATCAGCGGCTCGATGCGCTGGCCGGAGCGGTGCGAGAACGGGACCGTGTGCTCGTAGGGCTCCGTGCGGGCGATCAGGCCCTGCTGGCTCAGCTCCGCGACCACGGCTGTCTGCGCCTCGGCCACGGACAGGCCAACGAAGCGATCGGGCGCCTCGGTGGTGATGCGCCCGTCCTCGCCGATCACGGATGGATGCGCAAGGCCGTGTCGGCGGCCGATCTCGAAGTCGTTGGGATCGTGTCCAGGCGTGATCTTGAGCGCGCCGGTCCCGAATTCGGGCTTGACGTAGTCGTCGGCGATGATCTTCAGCTTGCGCCCGACGAGCGGCAGAATGGCCTTCTCGCCGATCAGCCGCCGGTAGCGCTCGTCGCTGGGGTGCACGGCGATGGCGGTATCGGCGAGCATCGTCTCGGGCCGCACGGTCGCCACCGTGATCGCACCCGATCCCGAGGCGAGTGGATAGTCGATGTAGTAGAGGGTGTCGGTCACCTCGCGGGGTTCGACCTCGAGGTCGGAGATCGCCGAGTGGCTCCCCGGGTCCCAGTTGACCATGTACCGGTCGCGATAGATGTAGCCCTTCTGGTAGAGGGTGACGAACACGTCAACCACCGCTTGCGCGTAGGCGTCGTCCAGCGTGAAGCGCTCGTCCTGGTAATCGCAGGAGGCACCGAGTCGCTTGAGCTGTTCGATGATCGTTCCGCCGTAGGAGGCGCGCCACTCCCACACCCGCTGCACGAAGGCCTCGCGGCCGAGCTCCTCCCGGCTGGTGCCCTCCTGCCGCAACGCGCGCTCGACCTGTGTCTGGGTCGCGATTCCAGCGTGGTCTGTCCCGAGAATCCATTTCGTGCGCTGCCCACGCATCCGGTGCCAGCGGACCAGGCAGTCCTGGACCGAGTTGTTGAGCGCGTGCCCCATGTGCAGCGCGCCAGTCACGTTCGGGGGCGGGATCGCGATCGAGTAGTTCTGCTCCGGATCGCCCTCGGGCTCGGGGTGGAACAGCCCTGAGCTCAGCCACTTCTCGACGATCCGCGGCTCGACCTCAGACGGGTCGTAGCGGGTCTTGGCCTCAAGGTCGGACATGAGACCAAAAGTCTAGGTGGAGCTGTGGAATCGGCTGGCGCCGATTCCACAATTAGGCAGCTGCCTCGCCCTTTTCCTCTTCGGGCGCGGCGACGGTCACGAGCGTCGGGGAGACGCCGTTGTCGATCGTCTCCCGGGTGACGACGCACTTGCGAACGTCGCGGCGCGAGGGCAGCTCGAATTGCACCTCGAGCAGGACCTCCTCGATGATCGAGCGCAGACCGCGGGCTCCGGTCTCGCGCTCGAGCGCCTTGTCGGCGATCGAGGACAGCGCGTCGTCATAGAACACCAATTCGATCCCGTCGAACTGGAAGAAGCGCTGGAACTGCTTGACAAGCGCGTTGCGGGGCTCGGTCAGGATCTGCATCAACTCGTCGCGGGAGAGCTGGTGAATCGCCGACATCACCGGCAGGCGCCCGATGAACTCTGGGATCAGGCCGTACTGGATCAGATCCTCGGGGAGGCAGTGCTCGAAGATCTCGCCGGTGTCACGCTGCTCCTTGGACTGGATCGCGGCACTGAACCCGACGCCCTGATGTCCGATCCTGCGCTCGATCACGCGATCGAGCTGCGCGAATGCTCCGCCACAGATGAACAGCACGTTGGTGGTGTCGATCGACAGGAACTCCTGATGGGGGTGCTTGCGTCCGCCCTGCGGTGGCACGGATGCGGTTGTCCCCTCGAGAATCTTCAGCAGCGCCTGCTGGACGCCCTCGCCGGAGACGTCGCGCGTAATCGACGGGTTGTCGGCCTTGCGCGCGATCTTGTCGACCTCGTCGATGTAGATGATCCCCGTCTCGGCCTTCTTGACGTCGTAGTCCGCGGCCTGGATCAGCTTCAAGAGGATGTTCTCGACGTCCTCGCCGACATAGCCGGCCTCGGTCAGGGCGGTGGCGTCGGCGATCGCGAACGGAACGTTGAGGATCTTGGCCAGCGTCTGCGCCAGCAGCGTCTTGCCGCAGCCGGTCGGGCCCAGCAGCAGGATGTTCGACTTCTGCAGCTCGATGTCGTTCTCATCGGACGTCATCATCTGAACGCGCTTGTAGTGGTTGTAGACCGCGACGGAGAGCGAGCGCTTGGCCTGCTCCTGACCGACCACGTACTCGTTCAGGACGTCGTAGATCTCCCGCGGCTTGGGCAGGTTCTCGATGTCGAAGCTCGGCGGTGCGGTGAGCTCCTCGTCGATGATCTCGTTACAGAGATCGATGCACTCGTCGCAGATGTACACGCCCGGGCCGGCGATCAGCTTTTTGACTTGTCGCTGCGACTTCCCGCAGAAGCTGCAAAGAAGCTGTTCGTTGGAGTCAGTGGGACGTGCCATGAATCCTCTCCCGGAGCGCGGCTCGGTCGCCGATCTCGAAACCTAAGACTAGTGACTCAGTGCTGCGAGATGACCCGATCGATGATTCCGTACTCCTTGGCCTCTTCAGAACTCATGAAGTAATCACGCTCGGTGTCCCGTCGCACCTTCTCCAGCTCCTGGCCCGTGTGCTTGGCGATGATCTCATCGAGTCGGCGACGCACGTCGATGATCTCCCGAGCGTGAATCTCAATATCGGTCGCTTGTCCCTGAAAGCTCGAGGACACCTGGTGGATGAGGATCTTGGCGTTCGGCAGCGCCATCCGCTTGCCGTGCGCTCCGCCGGCCAGGAGCAGGGCCCCCATCGACATCGCGATACCAACGCAGATCGTCGACACGTCGGGCTTGATGAATTGCATCGTGTCGTAGATCGCCAGCCCCGCATACACCGACCCGCCGGGGGAGTTGACATAGATGGAAATGTCCTTGTCGGCATCCTCGGACTCCAAGTGCAGCAGCTGCGCGACGATCAGGTTCGCGATCTGGTCGTCGACCGGAGTGCCGAGGAAAATGATCCGCTCATTGAGCAGACGGCTGTAGATGTCGAACGCGCGCTCCCCGCGGGAGGTTTGCTCGACAACCATCGGTACGAGTGGGCTCATAGTCTCGCTTCTTTCGCGTGCTGCACTGGAATCCTGCCGACTGTAGCAGTGGGGAATCTGTGGATTCCGCCTACGCTCCCGAGAATTCGCGCCAGCGAATTCTCGCCAGGTAATCGGCGTCAGCCGATTACCCATTCTCGCCAGGTAATCGGCGTCAGCCGATTACCCATTCTCGCCAGGTAATCGGCGCCAGCCGATTGCCCTAGCTCCCCGGCGTCCAGATCTTGCCGGGGCCGCCCTCGGGCTCGTCCTTGCCCGGTGTCCATAGCTTCTCGCGCGCGCTGGCCTGCTCGGCGCTGATGGGCGAGGCCTCGCGCACCAGCAACTCGAGTGCCTGGCGGTTTGCCACGTCCTCACGGAGCTGCTCGAGGCGACCGTTCTTGCGCAGTTGCTCGATCAGATCCTCGGGCGTGCTGCCGTCACGCTCGGCGGCCGGGCGGAGCGCTTGCACGAGGTCCGCCTCGCTGGGCACGATCTGCTCGGCCTCCACGACCGCGGCCAGGACGGCCTCGTTTCGCAGCGCGTTGGCGGCGTCGGGCTCGGCGTCGTGAGCGAGCGTCTCCTCGTCCTTGCCGGTGATCCGCAGGTAGGTTTCCTTGGAGATCCCCTGACGCGTCAGCGCTGACAGGGTCTGCTCCAGCAGCTCGTGCGCTCGGGCGTGAATGAGCTGCTCGGGCAACTCGATCTCGGCCTGCGCGGCGGCAGCGCTCAGCACGGCTTCCTCAAACTCGCGGTCGATGGCCGTGGCGTCCGCTTCCCCGAGGCGCGCGGCGATGTCATCGCGCAGCTCAGCGAGCGTGTCGAATCCGGCGGCTTCGGACGCGAACTCGTCATCGAGCTCGGGCAGACGTTTCGCCTTGACCTCGCTCACCGAGACGTCGAACGTCGCTTGCTGGCCGCCCAGCTCGCCGGGGTACTCGTCGGGAAAGGTCAGCTCAACCGTGGGATGCTCGCCGGCGCTCGTACCCAACAGCTGTTCCTCAAATCCGGGCAGCAGCCGCCCCGACCCGAGCTCGATCAGCTGGTCGCGCCCTTCTCCGCCCTGGAACGGGTCATCGCCGATCTTGCCGAGGTAGTCGACGACAACGTGGTCGCCGCTCTCGGCGGGACGCTCCACGGTCTCGAGCGTGGCGAATCTGTCCCGCAGGCGCTCGATCTCCTCGTCGATTTGTGCCGGTTCGACGTGCGGCTCGCGGCGGCCGACTTCGAGACTCTTGTAATCCCCCAGCTTCGCCCGCGGCAGCACCCCGATCTCGATCGAAAAGGCGAGCGGCTGGCCCTGTTCCGGCAGGTCGCCGACGTCGAGGTCGGGCTCGCCGACGGGGGCGATTCCGGCGTGGTCAAGCGCGTCCACATACCAGCTCCCGAGCGACTTTCGCAGTGCCTCGTCGAGCACCGTCTCGCGTCCCAAGCGACGGATGACGACCGGCGGCGGAACCTTGCCCTTACGGAAGCCCGGGATCCGCATCTGGCGTCCGAGCTCCTTGGCCGCTTGCTGAACGCGACGCTCCACCTCCTCGGCGGGAACCTCGGCCTCGACGCGCACACGGGACTCGGGAAGCTCGGTGACACTTGTCTTGACGGACGCCATTGCCTGCAGACGATAGCTTGGGTCGGTGTTGTGGCGGCTCCCAGCCCGACTGATCACAGGACCGCTGGCCTTCTTCGTCGCCGGTGTGATCGACGTGGTGGCGTTCGCATGGCGCTCGGCGCGCGGAGGGTCGGACGAGTATTAGGCTGCTGAGGTGCTCTGACCCGACCCGCGGATCAGATTGCGCAGTTCGCGCAGCGCGACCGGCAGAGTCGTGGTGTCGTAGCTGCGGGATGCCTTGATGTCAGCCAGCACGCCGAGGTAGCGTTCGACCGCCGCAGCATTGCGCTGCCGCCAGATATCAACCGCCTGCTGGCTGGAGGCGTTCGCTTGATCGGGCCCGAGCGCCTCTTGGGTCAGGGATCGCTGAAGGCTGGAGAGGTCATCGCGCAACGCGGCGCGCGCGAGCGACAGCCATCGGTCGGACCGCGGCAGATCGAAGATCCGATCGCGCAACCAATCGAGCTCGAGCCGCGAGTCAAGAGCGAAGTAGACCTCCATCACCACCGGCTGCTCGCGGCCGGTGCTCGCCATGTCCTCCACGATGTCGAATACCGACAGCAAGGCTTGCATGCTCGCCACCCGGGCCGCGAGCTCCGCGGGCAAACCGGCAGCGTGGAACTCGCTCAGGCGCTCCTCGAACGACTCGCGATCGGCGCCGTGAAGTACCCCGGGCAAGGCCTCGGCGAGGATCCTCGCGCCCGGCTGGAATCGGCCAATGGTGTCCGCGATGTCGATCGCGCGCGGGTTGGCCCGCACCAGCCACCGAGTGGCGCGCTCGACCAGGCGCCGCGACTCGGTCAGCACCGCCAGCTGTGTCCCGGCCTCGATCTCGTTGTCCAGGCGTTCCACGGCGGACCACAAGGAGCGCATTTCGAACACCTCGCGGGCGACGGCATAGCCGCGCGCCAGGTGCGAGACAGACGCGCCGGTCTCCTCGGCGAGCCGGAAGGCAAACGTCGTCCCGGCCCGGTCGACGAGCTGGTTGGCCACCCCGGTCGCGATGATCTCGCGGCGCAGGCGATGGCGGCGCATTCGCGCCGGGTAGCGCTCGGCCAGGGGTGGGGGGAAATACCGCTCTAGATCGTGTGCGAGGTAGGGATCCTCGGGCAGGTCCGACCCGAGCAACCTGACGTACAGGTGGATCTTGCAGTACGCCATCACGATCGCCAGCTCGGGCGCCAGCAGGCCCTTGTGCTTCAGCTTACGCGCGGCGATTGCCTGGTCGCTGGGGAGATATTCGATCTCCCGGTTCAGTCCCGCCACCTGTTCGAGCTGGCTGATCAGCCGCGCGTGAACGTCGAACATCGACACGGATTGGAACACGGCCAGGCTCATCGCCTGAGTCTGGGTATAGCTCCCACAGAGCACCTGATCGGCCACCGCGTCGGTCATCTCGATCAGCAGCTGATTACGCTCGGTCTCGGTCATCTCGCCGTCTTTGACCAGCCCATCGAGCAGGATCTTGATATTGACCTCGTGGTCTGAGCAGTTGACGCCGGCGACGTTGTCGATCGCGTCGGTGTTGATCCGGCCGCCACGGTGGTCGGCACCGCCGCTGGCCGCGTACTCGATCCGTCCGCGCTGGGTGAAGCCCAGGTTTCCGCCTTCCCCGACCACTCGGCAGCGCAGCTCGCCACCATCGACCCGGACGGCGTCGTTGGTCTTGTCGCCGGCGTCGGCGTGGCTCTCCGTCGAGGCCTTGACATAGGTGCCGATGCCGCCGTTAAACAGGAGGTCGACGGGAGCGCGCAGCAGTTCACGGATCAGATCAGGCGGCGCGAGCCGGTCCGCACGGATCCCCAGCGCCTCGCGCACCTGGGCAGAGATGGGGATTGACTTGGCGCTGCGTTCAAACACGCCGCCGCCCTCGGAGATCAGCGACGGGTCATAGTCGCTCCAGGACGAGCGGGGCTGTGCGAACAGACGCTGGCGCTCGGTGAAACTCGCCTCCGGCTGGGGGTTGGGGTCGAGGAACACGTGCATGTGGTTGAACGCCGCGAGCAGCCGGGTGTGACGGGAGAGGAGCATCCCGTTGCCGAACACGTCGCCCGACATGTCACCGATTCCGACCACGCTGAAGTCGGTCCGCTGGATGTCGGTCCCGAGCTCGCGGAAATGGCGCTTGACCGACTCCCACGCGCCGCGGGCGGTGATCCCCATCTGCTTGTGGTCGTAGCCATGCGAGCCTCCGGACGCGAACGCATCGCCGAGCCAGTAGTCGTATTGAGCCGAGACCTGATTGGCGATGTCCGAGAAGCTGGCGGTGCCCTTGTCAGCCGCCACGACCAGATAGGGATCGTCGTCGTCGTAGCGAACGACGCGGTCGGGCGCGACCACTCGTCCGGCGACGATGTTGTCGGTCAGGTCGAGCAGGCCGCAGAGGAAGATCCGGTAGCAGCGGATCGCCTCCTCCAACTGGGCCTCCCGGCCATTGTTCGCCGGCGGGCGCTTGACGACGAAGCCGCCCTTGGACCCGACCGGGACGATCAGCGCGTTCTTGACCATCTGCGCCTTCATCAGTCCCAGGATCTCGGTGCGGAAGTCCTCGCGGCGGTCTGACCAGCGCAACCCGCCGCGGGCCACCTTGCCGCCACGCAAGTGGACGCCCTCGACCGCCGGCGAGTAGACGAAGATCTCAAACTGGGGCCGCGGCAGCGGCAGAATCGGCAACTGGGCGGGGTCGAGCTTGAACGACAGGTACGGTCGCGGCGTGCCGGTCTCGTCGACCCGAAAGTAGTTGGTGCGGAGGATCGCCCGCATGGCCGACAGGAAACTGCGCAGGATCCGGTCCTCGTCGAGGCTCCGGACGGCGTCGATCGCTGGCTCGATCTCCGCCGCCGTCAGCTCGGCCCGTTCGGCGTTGGACGCGTCCGGATCGAAACGGGCGCGGAACAGCCTCACCAGCAGGACCGCGATCTGCGGGTGGGCGACCAGACAGCCCTCCATGTAGCGGTCCGAGAACGCGATTCCGGCCTGGCGCAGGTACCTCGCGAGGGCGCGAATGAGCGTGATCTCACGTCCGCTCAGACCCGCCGCCAGCACGAGACCGTTGAACCGGTCATCTTCGAACTCCCCGCGCCAGACGCCGAGGAACGTCTCCTCGAACGCGTCCCGGGCTCGTACGACATCCCCGGCCGCGCAGCGCAGGCCGAAGTCGTAGATCCAGACGGAGTCCGAGTCGTTCACCGCGATCTCGTACGGGCGCTCGTCGACCACCTCCACTCCCATGTGTTCGAACGTCGGGACCACGTCGGACAACGACACGCCGGCGCCGCTGAACAGCTTGCAGCGGATCACGTCCTCCTGCGCGTGCGGCGGCCGGTAGACCGAGATGATCGGCTGCATGATGCGCGCCATCTCGACGAGGCGAAGGATGTCGGCAACCGCGGCCCGCGCGACCCAGTCGGCTCGGTACGCCGGCGGGAACGCCGGCGCAAAGCGCGCGTACAGACCGAGTCCCTGCTCCTCTCCGAGCTCCGCGATCAGCGCCGCACGCAGATCATCGGTCCATGCGCGGGTCGCCTCGACGATGCGCGCCTCGATCTCGGCGACGTCATAGTTGCTCCGTATGCCGTCGGGGCAATGAACGGTGTAGTGCAAGCGAACCACCACCGATTCAGACAGCTGAACGCTCCAGGCGATCTGCCGAGCCCCGAACGACTCGGTGAGGATCCGGGCGATCCGCTCGCGGTTCTCGGTGTTGAACCGGTCACGCGGAATGCACACCAGACAGGAGACGAAGCGATTGAGCCGGTCATGGTGGACGAACAGGCGCACCCGCTGGCGCTCGCCGAGCCCGAGAATCCCCATCGCGATGTCGAACAGGTCGTCGGTGTCGATCTGGAACAGCGCATCGCGGGGATAGGACTCGAGGATCTCGAGCAGCGCCTTGCCATCGTGACTGGAGGACGGAAACCCGGCCCGGCCCAGGACGCTCTGCACCTTCCCGCGCAGCAGTGGGATCTCCCGGGGGCTGGCCCGGTAGGCGGACGTGGTGTAGAGACCGAGAAAGCGGCGCTCGCCGGTCACGTGGCCATCGGGCCCGAACCGCTTCACGCCGATGTAATCGAGGTACGCGGGACGGTGCACGCTGGCGCGCGAGTTGGCCTTGGCGAGCAGCAGGAGATGGGGCTCGCGGGCGAGCTCGAGCGCGTCCGGATGAAGCTTCGTGTAGGGCGTCACCGGCGTGCCGCGCAGGATGCCCAGCCCGGAATCCGGAATCGCCCGCAGCCCGGCGGCGTGCTCGTCGGTGATCAGGTCGTAGTCCCGATAGCCGAGGAAGGTGAAGTGGTCATCGGCGAGCCAGCGCAGGAAGCTGCTGGCCTCGCTCAGCTCCTCGGGGTCGAGCTCGGGTGGCCGCAGTTCGATCTCCTCCATGAGCGCCAGAGCCCGACCACGCATCACCGGCCAGTCTTCGACCGCGGCTCGCACCTGGCCCAGGACGCGCTCGATGCCCGAGCGCAGCTCGGAGAGCCGCTGCGGATCGGGCTCACGCACCACCTCCGCGTGGATGACCGATTCGGAGCGCATGTCGGGCGACGTTGCGCCAGGCTCGAGCATCTCGACGAGTTCGCCCGCGCGGTCGCGCCGGACGCGGATGACCGGGTGGATCACGAGATCGATACCGCACCCTTGGCGGGTGAGCTCCATCGTCACCGAGTCGACGATGAACGGCATGTCGTCGCTGACGATCTCGACCACAGTGTGCGGAGACTGCCACCCGTGCTGCTCGAGGTGGGGGTTATAGACGTTGACCTTGGTAGTGCCGGCGGGCCTCCACCGGGCTAGCTTCCAATGGGCGAGGGCCGCCCCGAACAGGTCCGCCTCGCTGCTGTCGGCCAGATCCGCCGCGGGAATCCAGTGGTAGTACTGGCGGACAAAGGCCACGAACGGAGCGACCTGCTCGCTGGGCAGCCGCTCGCCGACGTGCGCACACAGCGTCCTGATCAGCTCCGCCTCGAGATCCCGCTCCCTCACAGCCAACTTGGCACCGGCCTCTCCTCGTCCCGACAACCGTAGTGCAATGGAAAAGCTACCCCTCCGGCGGGTGTGGCGGCAGAAGCTTGGTGGCCGGGGTAGGACAGCAATGCCACGGCTCGCGTGAGGCGCGGGGGCGTCGCCATCCGCCATGATTGGGCGATGGTGACCAACGCCGTCCAGGGCGTCGAGCAGGCGTCGGCGATCATCACCACCGAGGGGTTGACCAAGATTTACGCGGGCGCCGACTTCGCCGCGGTCGACGAACTCGATCTCACGATTGAGGCGGGAGAGATCTTCGGACTGCTGGGCCCGAACGGCGCCGGTAAGACGACGACCGCCGGGATGCTGACCACGCGGGTCATCCCGACCTCCGGAAGCGCCTCCGTCGGCACCGTCGACGTGGTCGCGCAGCCGGCGCTGGCCAAGCAGCTGATCGGGGTGGTCTCGCAACAGAACACGCTCGACCGACAGCTGACGGTGTGGGAGAACCTTTACTTCCACGGGCGGCTGTTCGGGATCGCGGCGCCTGAGTCGCGGAGACTCGCCGACGGGCTGCTCGAGCAGTTTCAGCTCTCGAAATGGGCGCGGGCATCGGTGTTCGCGCTCTCCGGCGGGATGGCGCAGCGGCTGATGGTCGCGCGCGCGATCTTCCATCGTCCGGCGGTGCTGTTCCTGGACGAGCCGACGGCCGGGCTCGATCCCCAGAGTCGCCTGGCACTGTGGGAGATCCTCGGGCAGCTCAATGCTGACGGTCAGACGATCATGCTGCTCACGCACTACATGGAGGAAGCCGACCAGCTCTGCGATCGGGTGGCGATCATGGACCACGGCAAGATCCTCGCCCTCGACACCCCGGCGGCGCTCAAGCAATCGGTCGATGCCGACACGATCGTCGCGGTCAAGGCGGAAGGCGACGCCACCTCGCTGGCCGACCACCTCGAGCAGGCGCTGGACGGGGTCACCCGGACCCGGGTGATCGACGGAGGCGTCGAGTTGCACGTCACGGGGGCCGCGCGCATCGTGCCGCGGGTCGTGGCCGCGGCCGAAAGCGGGGGCTTCGAACTGGTGGACCTTTCGGTCAAGGAGCCGACGCTGGAGACGGTGTTCATCAACCTCACCGGGAAGGAGTTGCGCGAATGACCGCCACCAGCGCCGAGCTCGCGCAGCGCCGCGCGATCGTCGCCCAGCCGACGCGCTCGATGATGTCGGCGAGCCGCGCCGCCCTGCGCGCGCTGATCCTGCGCGACCTGGTCGTGCTGCGGAAGAACCTGGGGGAATTCGTCGCCCGCACGCTGATCCAGCCGTTCCTGCTCGTGTTCGTGTTCCTCTACGTGTTCCCCACGATCGGCCAGGGAATCGGCGGTGGGCACGGCGGCCGGGCGGGCGAGTCGGCCTTTGCCACCGTGCTGGTACCCGGGGTGATCGCGATCTCGATCATGTTCCAGGGCATCCAGGCGGTCGCGCTTCCGTTGTCCACCGAGTTCGGCTATACGCGGGAGATCGAGGACAGGGTCCTGGCCCCGTGTCCGATCTGGCTCGTCGCGATCGCCAAGGTTCTGTCGGCCGCGGTACAGGCCGTGCTGGCAGCATTGATCGTGTTCCCGATCGCTGCCGTGATTCACGCCGGCGGCGTGCACGCGCACCTGTCGGTCCATTGGGCAGTCGTCCTGACCCTGATCCCGCTCGCCTGCGTCACCATGACCTCGCTCGGACTGCTGCTGGGGACCAAGTTCGAGCCCCGGAACATCGGCCTGATGTTCGGCTTCGTGGTGCTGCCGCTGACGTTCCTGGGTGGCACGTACTACGAATGGACGAAGCTGTCGCCGGTCCAGATCGACGGGTTCCACTGGCTGCAGACGCTGGTCCTCGTCAATCCGCTGATCTATGTCGCCGAGGGCATGCGCGCAGGACTCACCCACGCCTCCCATATGCACCTGTACATCATTTATCCCGTCCTGCTGGGATTTTGCGCGCTGTTCCTGACCCTCGGCCTGCGGAACTTCAAACGGCGCGTGCTGCTGTGACGGCCGCCTGCACGGATGCCACGGTCGTCTCCGGATCGGCCACCGAGACGAGCAGCCGCCCGAACGGCGAATCCGGCTTGAGGTCAACCCGTACCGCTGCTCCTCGGCCGGTCAGCGCGGCGAAGTCGCGGCACACACCGGGCAAGCGCCTGGTCCCGTAGGCGATCACGCCGGGCATTCCGGTTCCCGGAGCGCGGATCCCGCGCAGCGCACTCCATGGATCAGGCTCGACGACCACCGACTCCACCGCGCTCAGCGGCACGCGCACGTTCCCTCGCAGCGACCCGACCTTCTCGACCGGCGAGAGCACGACCACGAGTTCGTTGCCTTCGATGACGAGCGACGCCACGGCCGACCAGATTAGCCCGAACGCCGGCATTCCTCCACACAACGCGGTCCATGGAAGAATCGGGCGATGGTGGCCGAATCGATCGATTCCCCGTCTGATCCGGTCGAGCCCCCGGCCCGCCGGTCGTGCCTGTCGGTGCCCGGCTCATCGGAGCGCAAGCTGGCCAAAGCCGCCGCGGGGACCGGCGCTGACGAGATCGTGATCGACCTGGAGGACGCGGTCGCGGCGTCGGCCAAGGACGACGCCCGCATCGCCACCGTGGCCGCACTGGCGGCCTGGGCCGGCGGGGCGGTGAGCGTGCGGGTGAACGCGCCGCGGTCGCCTTGGTGTCATCTCGACGTGATGGCGCTCGCGGGGATGGCGGGGTCGACATCGGTGCCGGTGTCGATCGTGGTCCCCAAGGTGGAGGATGTCGCTGACCTGGAGTTCTTCGACCGGCTGTTGGACGGAGCCGAGGCGGCCAGCGGACGGCGGCACCCGCTGCGGCTGCAGGCACTGATCGAGACCGCGGCGGGATTGGAGCGCGTGTCGGAGATCGCTACGGCGTCACGGCGGCTGGATGCGCTGATCCTGGGCTACGCGGATCTGGCGGCGTCGCTGGGCCGCGCCCCCGGCGCCCGCAGCGATCTGGAGCTGTGGCGTCCGGCCCAGGAAGCGGTTCTGGTCGCCGCGCGAGCGCACGGGCTGCAGGCAATCGACGGCCCGTATCTGGGCGTCGAGCCCGACGCGAGCTTCGTCGCGGCGGCAGTGCGGGCGCGGGACCTGGGGTTCGATGGCAAATGGGCGATCCATCCCGCACAGGTGCCGGCGCTGAACGAGCTGTTCACGCCGACCGCCGAGGAGGTCGGCAATGCGCTGGCGATTGTGGCGGCGCTCGAGCAGGCTGAACGCCACAGCGGCCAGGGCGCGGTGACGCTCGACGGCCAGATGCTCGACGAAGCGATCCGGGCATCGGCGCTGCGGACGCTCGCGCGGTCGCCCAGGCCGGGAGCAGCGCGATGATCGACCCGAGAGACCGCGTGTGACGCCGCCAGCGCTGGAGCACGTGTCCAGCGGAGGCCCGTTCTTCGAGGACCTGCGAGTGGGTGAGCTCAGCGCCGTGGCGCCGGCGCTGACTCTGACCGACGGCCACGCGGCACTGCATCAGGCGATCGTGGGCGACCGGCTGCGCCTGGCCCTGGATGCGACGCTGTGCCGGCGGGTGGTCGGGACCGAGGCGCCGCTGGCTCATCCGGCGCTGGTGTGTGATGTGGCGATCGGACAGTCGACGATGATCACCCAGCGAGTGATCGCGAACCTGTTCTACCGCGGACTGCAGCTGCGGCGCTCACCGATGATCGGCGACACCCTGTCGACCACGACCGAGGTCGTCGCGCTGCGACAGAACTCCCTGCGGGCGGGGCGGGCGGCGACTGGCCTCGCCGTTCTGAGGGTGCGCACGACCGATCAGGAGGACCGGCGAGTGCTGGACTTCTGGCGTTGCGCGATGCTGCCGTTGCGCGACGGGGAGCTGCGCACGGGCCATGCCGACGAGCTCGACGCGTTTCCGACCGAGCTCGATGCTGGCGCGTTGCGGGCGATCACGGCCGGCTGGCACCTGAACGTGTACCGCGACGCCGTCCCGGCGCCGCACTTCGCCGACCTGAGAGACGGCATGATGTGGAGGATGGAAGGCGGTGATGTGGTCTCTGCGGCACCCGAGCTGGCGCGGTTGAGTCTCAACGTGGCGATGGCCCACCACGACCGGGGCGCGGCGTCGTCCGGTCGCCGGCTGGTGTACGGAGGCCACACGATCGGGATCGCCGCGGCCCAGGCGACGCGAGCGCTGCCCAATCTCGTCACGATCGCGGGCTGGCACGGCTGCGATCACCTGGCGCCGGTGTACGAGGACGACACGCTGTACAGCGAGCTCGAGCTCGAGCGCCGGGAACCGCTCCAGGACGGCGGCGGGCTGGTGCACCTGCGCTCCCAGGTCCGGGCGCTGCGCGCCGACGGCGCCCAGGATGACGTGCTGGACTGGCGTTTCGTGGGGGTGATGGCGTGAGCGGCGGTGGTGATGGCGCGAGCGGCGGGGTGTTGGACGGGCTGCGGGTGGTCGAGGGGTCGGCCTTCGTGGCGGCACCGCTGGGCGGCATGACGCTGGCCCAGCTGGGCGCCGACGTGATCCGCTTTGACCAGATCGGCGGTGGCCTGGACTATCAGCGCTGGCCGCTGGCCGCCGACGGACAGAGCCTGTTCTGGGCCGGGCTGAACAAGGGCAAGCGCTCGATCGGGCTCGACCTGCGCTCGCCCGAGGGGCGCGAGCTGGCGGTCGCGCTGGTGACCGCTCCCGGCGAGGCCAGCGGGCTGTTCCTGACCAACTTCCCAGCCCGGGGCTGGCTGGATTACGCGGCGCTGCGCGCCCGCCGTGAGGACCTGGTGATGGTCGCGCTCACCGGCAACCCGGACGGCACCAGCGAGGTTGACTACACGGTCAACCCCGCGACGGGGTTTCCCTGGGCCACCGGCCCGCGCAACCTCGCCGTGCCACTCAACAGCGTGCTGCCGGCCTGGGACGTCGCGATGGGCACCCTGGCCACGGTCGGCCTGCTGGCCGCCGACCGCCGCCGGTCGGCCACCGGCGAGGGTCAGCTCGTGCGCCTGTCGCTTTCCGACGTCGCCTTCGCGATGGTCGGCAACCTGGGGCGGATCGCCGAGGCGCAGCTCGGAGGTCGCGACCAGCCCAAGGACGGCAACTACCTCTACGGCGCGTTCGGGAACGACTTCGAGACCAGTGACCAGCGTCGGCTGATGGTCGTGGCGCTCACCGGCCGTCAGTGGAAAGCCCTCCAGGACGTGACCGGCCTGCACGCGGCGTTCCGCGGCATCGAGCAGGCCACCGGCCACGACTTCGACACCGAAACCGGCCGCTGGGAAGGCCGCGACTTCATCGCGGCCTTGCTGCGGCCGTGGTTCGCGGCCCGCGACCTGGCGAGCATCCGCGAGGCGTTTGCCGGCACCGGGGTCTCCTGGGGGCCGTATCAGACGTTCAGCGAGCTCGTGAGCGAGGATCCACGCTGCTCGACGGACAACCCGATGTTCGCCGAGGTCGAGCATCCCGGCGTCGGCACCTACCTGATGCCGGGCTCCCCGTTGGAGTTCTCGGGCATCGATCGACTACCGGTTCGCCGCGCCCCGCTCCTCGGCGAGCACACCGAAGACATCCTGGCCGGCGTCCTCGGGCTCAGCCCCACCGAGATCGGACGGCTGCACGACACCGGTGTGGTCGCCAGCGCAGCCCGATCGCCGGTGGCTCAGACCGGATAGCACACCGCAACGGGAGCCGGCGCGGCCGGCGCCGGCGCCGGCGCCACGGCACGAGCCCAGGAGCTCGCACCCCGATCGCGCCGGGCTCTGCCGGGCCACGGAGGAGTAGGGTTTGCGCGGAGATCAACGACGAGGACTAGGAGCAAGCATGCCGTTTGGACGCCGCCGCCCACTGATGCGGGCCGCCGCCGTCGGGGGCGTCGCATACACGGCCAGTAGGCGCGGGGCGATGGCCGGCCAGCAGCAGGCCGAGGAGCAGCAAGCGCCACCGGAGGCCTACGCGCCCCCGCCGCCGCCAGCCGCGCCGCCGGCCGCGGCCCCTGAGGACTCAGCGGTGGAGAAGATCGAGCAACTGGCCAAGCTGCACGAGAGCGGAGTGCTCACCGACGAGGAATTCAGCGCCGCCAAGGCCAAGGCGCTCGGGATCGGCTGACCAACTCAGGCGCGCAGGACCCAGGCGATGTTACGTAGGCTGTACGGGGGCTAGCCCCCCGCCGCTCGTTTGTCGGCCTCGATCAGATCCGGATCCGAGCGGACCGGCCCGCTCGTGTCGGTGCTGGTGGGCGTGACGATGGTGGCCGGAATCATCAGCAGCCTGGGCGCGCCTCTGATCCCCGACGTCGCCCGGGCCCTCCACATCTCCCTCGACAGCGCGCAGTGGTCGCTGACCGTCGCGCTCCTGGCCGCCGCGGTCTCTGCCCCGATCATGGGCCGGCTGGGGGATGGACCGTATCGGCGCGAAACGATCGTCGGTGGGCTGGCGATCGTGTTCGCCGGGAGCATCATCGCGGGCGCCGCGCAGTCGTTGCCGGTGCTGCTCGTCGGGCGCACGATGCAGGGCGTCGGCCTTGGTCTCGCCCCCACCACGATGGCCGCTGCCCGTGACCACCTCCCGGCTGAACGGTCACCCGCGGTGATCGGGATCCTGTCGGTCTGCGCCGCGGCAGCGGTGGGCGCGGGTTATCCGATCAGCGGGCTGATCGCCAGTGATCTCAACATCCACGCCGCGTTCTGGTTCGGAGCCGTGATCAGCGGGACCGCGCTGATCGCGGCGTTGGCGGTGATCCCGTCGACCCGAGCGGCGAGCCACGTCCGACTCGACGTCCGAGGAGCGTTCATCATCGCCGCCGGGCTGATCGCATTGCTGCTGGCGATCGGGCAGGGCCAGGAGTGGGGCTGGGACTCGGTGGCAATCATCGGGCTATTTGTGGCCGCCGGGGTCTTCCTCGCCGTGTGGGTGCGGCTGCAGCTGACCGAGAACTCGCCGCTCGTCGATCTGCGGCAGCTGCGCCACCGCGCTGTCCTGACCGCCAACCTGGCCGCGATCGTGCTCGGAATCGCGATGTACATGTTCCTCACGCTGGTGACCGAGTTTGTCCAGGAGCCGGTGAGCGGCGGCTACGGGTTCGGGTCCTCGACGCTGGTGGCCGGCCTCTGCCTGGTCCCGTTCTCGGTCCTGAGCCTCGTCGCAAGTCGCACCATGGCCCCGATGATGCGACGCTTCCAGGCCAATGCCGTGCTCGTCGGCGGATCGCTGATCATCGCGGCCGCGGGCGTGTTCTTCGCGCTGCGACACGGGGCCCTGTGGGAGGCCTTCGCGACCATGGGCGTGATCGGGATCGGCTTTGGCTACACGTTCGCAGCCATCCCGGGCATGATCACGCGCGCGGTGCCAAACCGTGAGACCGGCAGTGCGATGGGGCTCTATCAGGTGATCCGCTACATCGGCTTCTCGCTCGGCAGCGCACTGGCAGCGTCGATCCTCGCCAGTCACACCGCTCCCGGCTCCACCCAGGCCGCCGAGCAGGGCTACGTCACCGCGCTATGGGTGGGGGCCGCGTTCTGCGCGCTGGCCGCCCTGACCTCCTGGATCCTCTCCCGCGGCCAAGGAACATCTGATCCCACCGCGATGTCCGACCGCGAGCGCGAGCGCCTGATGCTCGAGGACTCCGAACTCGCCACTGCCGGCCTGGTGGGGATCGAGATCGAGCAGTCGCGGCCGCGGTAGGCCGGTCGAGAGTCCGACGATCAGCGACTCGGCCGTCCGCACAGGCGGCTACTATGCGTTTTGCACCGTCCGCACCGTCAGGAACACCGGTCCGATGCGCGAGCAGGCGCTGAACGGGAACGGGACGATCCTCGAGGCGGCTTGGTTAGGCGGGAAGACGCGCAGGCCGGCAGCGGTGACGTCGCGGCAGGTCACGCTGGGGAAGTTGAGCGCGTCGACGAGCCGCAGCACGGCGGTCGCCGTCGCCCCGCTCTGGAGACTGACTGTGCGCGGCTTGCGTGAGTTGTCGCGGGACGCTGCCTTGCCGAGCTGCCCCCCGCCGAGGCCAACCGCGGAGACCCCCGGATAGCCGGTCAGGGTGCACGTGCGCGCGGACAGATTGGTGAACTCGAGGTTGTAGTACACGCTGCCCGCTGAACCGTTCCCGTCGGTGTCCAGCCACACGACGAGACTCGACGTCGCGCACTTCGGAGCGGTGGCTGCCGCGGCCGCTCCCGCGGGCGCGGCCAGGGGCCCGGCGACCGCCGCCAGAGCCATAACAGCGGCAAGCGTGGCGCCGCCGGCCATCGCAGCCGCGCGGATCGGTCGCCTGAACGAGAAAGGAGGTAGATTCACGGCGGGCCCCTTCGGCTTGCTGGTCAGGATCGTGTGCGGAGATTATGGCCCGCGGCTGGGCGCCAGACCACCGAGCCGAGCTCGAGACTCGTGTTTCCCGCTGCACGATCGCTCCCGTCGGCGACGAGGCGGAGGGATGCCACGCCAGACGGCGAACAGCCTGTGATCGCAAGCCGGATGAAGGAGTTACGCATGAGCGACCTCGATACACCTGACGCAACGCTCGACGAGCCCGCGAAGCCACGGTCCGCCAGTTCACGGTTTGCCGAGCTCGGCGAACGCCTGGCGCGAACGTTCGGCAGCCTTGACCGCGGCGACGCGGACGTGTCCAGCGGGGAGCCGGGCGGCGACTCAGAGGATGGCGAATCGGCCAGCGCCGAGCCGGCCCTCGTCGCGCAGACGCGACCGGCAGCGCCGACGCCACCGGCGTCACAGCCGCTGGCGCCGCTGTTCCCGACCGCCCGGCACGGCTATGACCGCGCCGCTGTCGACGAGCACGTCGCCGAGCTCGAGCGCGAGATCGCCGAGCTCCGGGGCGCGTCGGCCAGTGCAGTAGCCGCGGAAATCGAGCGCATCGGCGAGCAGACGGCGGCGATCCTCCGCACCGCCCACGAGCAGGCCCAAGAGACCACGCGCCGGGGGCAGGTCCAGGCCGACCACGTCCTCTCAGCCGCAGCAGCCAACGCGGTGGCGATCACCGAAGACGCCACTCAGCAGCTGCGTCAGCTTGACAGCGACACGGATTCGGTCTGGCGCGAACGCGGGCGGCTGATCGAGGACGTTCGCATTATTGCCACCGCCCTCCTCGCGCTGGCCGAGGACGCAGCCGAGCGCTTTCCGGCCGAGCCCGAAAAAGCCGGGCCACCGGCTCGACCGGCCGGGGAGCCTGCCGGTGAGCCCACGTTGAATGGTCGGCATCTCGATCCGGAAGACGCCTGAGCGACCGGGACGGCGGCGTTGCGGGACTTCCAGTCGAGGCTGAGCTGAGGGACCGGTGCCGGCGGACTCAGTCGAGGTTGAGCTGAGGGACCGGTGCCGGGGCACTCAGTCGAGGTTGTCCAGGATCTCGTTGGCCCGTGACCACTGCTCCGGCGGGACCACGAGATAGATGTCTCCCCGTCCGGAGCGGTCCAAAGCGTGATCCGCCGTGCAAGCCGCGTCGACACCCATGGCTCGAAGTTGATCGCGCCACGCCAGAGCGGTCGTCTGCTCCTCGAATACGCTGACGGTCTCCCAGCCCTCCAGACGCGGGTCGCCGACTGACACGGCCGGTTCCCTGGCCACGCGACCCTTCAGGAAACGAGGCCTCGGCACCCCTCACAGCCTACGCTCTGCGTCACGCCGGCCCGCGTCACGGCGCCGGCCCGCCTCACGGCGCCGGCGCGTGTCGCTACCTCGTGTGGTCCCGGTCTGATCACCGAAGAATTCGCACAGTCCAGGTTGCGTGCGCACTTCGCTCAGGGCGCTGAGGATGCCGCATTGTTCAAGCCCCTTCCACGCGGCGATCGTGCCGACCACACGGTTGGGCCGGCAGGCCCCGCGCGACCTGAACAGGCACACGATCAGTGTCGGCCCGAGGCCGTCCGACAGTCGATACGTTCCGGCTGGGACGGGCGTCGCGACGTGTGCCGTGTGGGCAGCCGGGAGTCCCGCCAGCGCGTGTGAAGCGGTGGACAGACAGCACAGCGTGAGCAGCACCAGCACTCGACCAGCACGGAAATTCATCGACATCTCCCTGATGACAACGGGTCGGCCCGGTCAACGACCGTCCACCACCCCTATCGGCACCAACCCCCCACGGCACGAGGCCGCCCAGCGGCGCTGTCACGCGGCTCCATTGGGCCGTGTCCCAGCCCGGTGGGGGCAACGATGACGCTCGGAGGGCCGGAGCCGGAGCGGCTAGGGAGTGATGCGGTAGATGGCCCCGGCGGTGTCGTCGCTGACGTACAGCGAACCGTCGGGCCCTGGCACCGCGTCGGCAGCCCGCCCCCAGCGCGAACCGTTGGGGAGCTGGAAGCCAGAGATCAATGTGACCGGGGCACCGAGCGTCTGGTGCGCGTTCGACCACGGCACCCACAGGACCGCGGGTGCGCGTGGCGGCTCGCGGTCCCAGGATCCGTGGACAGCGAGCACGGCGCCCCCGGTGAAGCGGGCGGGCAGCGAGGATCCCTCCAGGAAGTGGAAGCCCAATGGCGCGCTGTGCGCCGCCACGCCGCGGTTGATCGGCGTGAGCTTGGCGCAGTTCAGCCATTTCCCTCCGGGGTTGGTCTGCGCATCGTCGTCGAAGCTCATGTTGGCCATGCCGTGGTTGGGGTCCGGATTGCAATAGGGCCAGCCGACGTTCCGGCCGGGCGTCACCGCGACGAGCTCGTCGGGAGGATGGTTGTTGACGTAGGACTGGATCACATGGCCGTAAGCGTTCGCCACCCCGCCATATCGACGATGGAAGGGATAAGCGATGCTGTCGCGTTCGTTGACGGCGCTCCAGAGCACGCCGTTGGGCGCAAACGACAGGCCCTCGCCGTTACGCACCCCGGTCGCGATCACCTGCATGTCGCTGCCATCAGGCGCGTAGGAGACGATCGAGCCGCGAGGTGGATTCCCCGCGATGTCGGTCCGGCTGGCGTTGAAGGCGCTGCCGATGTCGATGTAGATCCGATGGTCGCTCCCGACAACCAGAGTCTTCACGCGGTGGACGTCGTCACCGCGAGGATCGAGGTCGGGCAGATTGTGCACGATCACGGTACGTGCGCCCACGCCCGCGGCGCCGAGCCACACGTAGCGGTCGATCTGGTCAGACTCGGCGACGTAGAGCACGGTCTGGCCGCCGACCGTGTCGAAGGCGAGGCCCTGCGGTTGGGTGAGCCCGCTCAGCAGCACCTGCTGGCGCGGCCGCGACGCCGGATTTGCGCCCGGCGTCAGTTCGACGACCGTGTCGCCGGGGGCGCTGACGAGCAGGGTGTGCTGTGGCGTCCAGGCCATGAAGCGAGCGTTTTCCACCCGCGCCCAGACCTCCGCTTTCCAGCCCCGCGGAACGGTCAGCGTCCGTGGGCGGGAGAAGACCCCGCGGCCGTTACCGGCCGGCACACTCAGGCGCACCGTCACCCGAGGCAGAGGCCCTACCGTCGCCGTCGTGGCCGCCGTGGTCCGGGTGGTCGCCGTGGTCCTGGTCGTGGCGGTCGTGGCGGCGGTCGCGGTGGTCTGCGAACGACTCGCGGACGCCGCGGCGCTGTGGGCCAAGGTCGCGCCAGCCCCCGCTCCGCAGGCTGCCGCGGCCAATGTCACGGCGACTGCGCCGCCCAAGCGAATCGCCATCCAGAGCACCATACAGCGCCGATCATCCCACGACCGACGACCCGATGATGCACCTCCCGACGGCGCCGCGGCGCGGGGTCACCGACGCGTAGGATTCGCCGCGTGAGCGAAAGATCGTCTGACGCAGGCACCCTGCTGGCCGAGACGCGCGCGTTCAACGCCGAGCTCGAGCGTCTGCTGGCCACGATGCCCTCGGTCGATACCGTCCCGCCCGCCGAGACCCGCGCCGCGCGCCGCGAGGGTCGTGGCATCTTCCCGGCGCCAGTGTTCCTGCCCGAGGCCCGCACGGTCGAGATCGCCGGGCCCGGCGGCCCTCTCCCGCTGCGGATCATTGCGCCGGAGGGCGAGCCGGCCGGGACGTTTCTGCACATTCACGGCGGCGGATGGACTTTGGGCGAGCACGACATGCAGGACCTCCGCCTGGACCGACTGGCCCGGGAGACCGGCCTCACCGTCGTGAGCGTCGGCTATCGCCTCGCTCCGGAGAATCCCTACCCAGCCCCGGTCGACGACTGCGAAGCCGCCGCAATGTGGCTGCTCGGAGACGACGCCAAGGTGACCGCTGGCCCGGTGGGTGCGCTGGCGATCGGCGGCGATTCGGCAGGTGGACACCTTGCCGCGGTGACGCTCCTGCGACTACGCGATCGCCACGGGATCGTGGGTGCGTTTGGCGCGGCCGTGCTGCAATACGGCAGCTTCGACCTATCGATGACGCCGAGCCAGCGACGGTGGGGAGAGCGCAATCTCGTCCTGTCAGAGCCGATCATCAGCTGGTTCGTCGACCAGTTTCTGCCTACGCACGACCGCGAGCAGCGCCGTGACCCCGACATCTCGCCACTGTTCGCCGACCTCTCATCGATGCCACCGGCCATCTTCACCGTCGGGACGCAGGATCCACTCCTCGACGACACCCTGTTCATGGAGGCTCGTTGGCGCGCGGCGGGCAATGTGGCCGAGCTGCGGATCTGGCCGGAGGCCCCGCACGGGTTCGTCTCGCTGCCGATGACGGTCGCCGACGCGGCACTGTCCGCCGAACATGACTTTCTCCGCCGCACCCTGGGCGTGGGAGCGGGCGCCAGCGCTCCCCAGGGCTAACTCAGGGCCAACTCACGCCAACGAGCGAGGCTCATGCCGCAGAGCGGCCCTTGCGGCACTGCTATCGCGCTCCTGGCTCCCACTCCGGCAGTGCGCGGATCTCCTGCAACTGTGCCTCGAGCGCGTCCGGTCCGCGGTTCCGGCGCCACTCCCGGACGCCCAACACCAGCATCCAGATATTCACGCCCAGCAGGGCGGCGGCGGCGAGGTAGCAGAGCGCGGCGAAAACCATCACTCACTCGAGTGGGCACCTGGCCCGCCGGCCACACTGCTCGGGGTTTTCGATCCGCATCGTCACGAGGGTGACGTCTCCTCGTCGGGTTCGCTGCCCTTGCAGGCAACAGAATATTGGACGCTCGGCACTCGGCGCTCCAATCGGTGGCGCGGGGCTTCCCACCGTGAGGCTCCGATCCCCGCGCTGAGAGAATCCTCTCGCGATGACCGCGAGGATCGCCAAGGACACGGTGCTGTGCATGTCGCTGGCCGGGAACCTGAGCAACATCGGGACGCGGTTTCACAACTATTTGTATGAGGAGATGCCTCGCAATTCTCACCCCCCTGATGCGCGAGATCTCGGCTCGGCACCTGGCTGGTCGACACCACCACCGGGTAACGTCGCCGCATGAGTGTGCGTGACGCGCAGGCCCGATACCCCGATCCCGTTGAACGTCAACCGCGATGAATCGCGCACGGTTCATCGCGCTCGGATCGCTGATCGTGGTTGTGGCGGCCGTTGTCGCGCTGGTGCTGAGCTCAACTCGATCGGGCTCGCACAAGCCGACGCTGTCCGCCACACGCTCGACGGGGACCGTGTCGGTCTCCCGACACGCCGACACGCCTGGCACCGCGACGGTGCCGATCCTCACCTACCACGTGATCAACGTGCCGCCGCCGCAGAGCTCGGCCGCCCCGGACATGTACGTCCCGGCTGCAGAGTTCGCCGGTCAGATGGACGCCCTCAAGGCCGATGGCTGGCATGCGGTCACGTTGGACCAGCTCGAGGCCTACTGGACGCGCGGGGTGTCCCTCGGGCCCGGCAAGCCAATCGTGATCACGTTCGACAATGGCTACGCCTCGCAGTACACCAACGCGCTACCGGTCCTGAAGCGGCTGGGCTGGGTCGGGGTCGAGAACCTTCAGGTCAACGGCCTCGCGCCCTCCGACGGCGGCTTGACCGACACCCAGATCCGTGGCCTGCTCGCCGCAGGCTGGGAGCTCGGAACGCAGGGCGTCAGCGGCGCCGATCTGGTCACGCTCGACCCCAACCAGCTCCCCGCCGAGGTGGCGACCGCTCGGCAGATGATGAGCAGCCGCTACGGGGTCCCGGTGAACTGGTTCAGCTATCCCTCCGGGCATTACGACGCGACGGTCATCGCCGCTGTCCACGCGGCCGGATTCGTCGGCGCGACGACGATCGTTTCCGGCTGGGCGAGCCCGCAGCAGGATCGCTTTCGCCTGCCGAGCCTGCAAGTGCTGGGCGGCACGACTGCGCCCGAACTGTTGTCGCAGATCGGCTCGGCGCAAGCGATAACCGCAACCCCGCCGACTTACGACGGCCCGGGGATCCCATGACCCGTGGTGCGCCGCAATCGCCCGCGCCACGCCCGAGCCGATCGCCGAACCCCTGACATCCGCGGTGGACCCAACAGATGCTCCGCGCGCAGGCGCAAAAGCGCGACCACGTCGCGGGTCGGGACGAACGGATTGGCCACCACCCGCTGATCGCGCAGCGACAGCGCAGCCACTGCTTCTCCCTCGATGAGGGCGAGCAGGACCTGGCCCTCGAGCTCGGGCGCATCGTCCAGAGCGGAGAGCCGGCGGACGACCTGAGTCTCAGCCGCCCCCGCGAGCCGCAGCTCCATCGTTGATCTGTCGGCCTCGGCGGAGCCGCTCGCGTTCGCGCGCCGTACCTCGGCGCGATGCCGCAGCTCGTTCGCGTGTTCGCTCGCGACGACGGCGTTCAGCACGGTTTCCATGACACATTCCTTTCACTCGGCGTACGAGGAGCATGCGCGTAAGAGGCGCTCTACACATCGGACAGAAGGTGCGACCTCGCCGCCCTCGCCCCTTAGCTCGCCCCGGTGATGCCTTACCCGCCGGCCCCGGCCCCCGCCATCACCGCGCCGTACTCTTTCCAGCGGAGGTAGCTCGACCACATCCATGTTCACGCGACTGAAACTCAGCCTCAAAGCGAAGTTCTCCAGGCTGCTTGACCGGGCCGAAGAACCCGCCGAAATCCTCGACTACAGCTATCAGCGGCAGGTCGAGCAGCTGCATGGCATGCGCCGGGACGTGGCCAACCTGGTGACGGCAAAGAAGCACGTCGTCCAGCAGCGCGACCGTCGTCAGGACCAGTTCCTCAAGCTTCACAGCGGCGCGCGCAAGGCGTTGGAACTCGGCCGGGAGGACCTCGCACGCCAAGCGCTCGAGCGCAAGCGGCTGGTCGGCCAGGAGCTGGTCGGCCTCAACCAGCAGGTGTCGGAGCTCGAGCACCAGCAGGCTCAGATGATCGCTCGCGAGCGCGAAGCCCGGGCGAGAATTGAGCGGTTCCGCGCGCGCAAGGAAGTCACCAAGGCGCAGTACGCGGCCGCGAAGGCCCAGGTCGCCATTGCGGACGCCGTCGCCGGTCTCTCGTCGCAGCTGCGTGAGGCCGGGCTCAAGATCGAGCGCACGATGGAGAAGGTCGAGGACATGAACGTACGTGCCGATGCCATGGAGGAACTGGAGCGCGCCGGAACACTTGCCCCGATCGGCAGTGGCGAGGATGACATCGACCGTCAGCTTCGCGAGCTGAGTATCGGCGGGTCCATCGACGCCCAGATCTCACGCATGAAACTCGAGCTCAATCGCGGGCAGTCCGGCGGTCCGCCGGGCTGAGTGGGACGTCGGCGTGAGCTTCGCGGGGGCGTCGCGCGTGGCCATGCTCGACCCGCACGGCGGATATTGTGCGGTCGAAATTGCGACCGCGCGCTGATGCCTGAGTCCTTCACTGGGGTGCCGAAAGGGGCGTCTGACGCAGTGAAGTCCGGTGAGCCGGTACGTGTGAGTCGGGTGCTGACGTTGTACCTGGTCGTGTTCGCTGGGTTCGTCGGCTACAGCCTCATGATCGCGATTTTCACGCCGATGTTGCTGCGCACTGACGGCGGGATGCTGCCGCGCAGCGACAGCGTTGCTCAGCGCACGATCGCGCTCGGGGTGTTGCTGGCGCTTTACCCGCTCGCCCAGTTCCTCGCGGCGCCGGTGATCGGCGGCCTGTCTGACCGCTTTGGACGTAAGCCAACCTTGCTGGTCTCGCTCGCGGCGAGCACCGCGTGCTATGGGTTGATCGCCGCGGCGGTGCAGGCGCGGACGTTTGGGCTCCTGATCCTCGCCTGCTTCATGGCTGGGCTGGCAGAAGCCAATATCGCGATCGCCCAAAGCGGAGTCGCGGACGTCGCGCCGGCGCAGCAGCGAACTCGATTGTTCGGGTACGTGTATTTGAGCGCGAGCCTGGCCTACGTCGTCGGTCCCCTGGCCGGCGGCAAGCTCGCCGATCCACACCTCGTCTCGTGGTTTGATTACGCGACGCCGTTCTGGGCGGTCATGCTGCTGCTCGCGGCGATCCTCGTCTTCACGGCCGTTGTGTTTCGTGAGACGTCAGTCCGTTCGCCGTCCGGTTCGGTGCGGTGGACGCGCTCATTCACAAGCCTGCTCGAGGCCGTGCGGCCGGGCAGGCTTCGCCGCCGATACCTCACGAACTTCGTTTTGTATCTCGCGATCTTCGGCTTTTTCCGGGTGTATCCGATGTATCTCATCAACCGATTTCACATGAGCGTGTCTCGCGAATCCCTGTTCGTGGCGTGGGTCGCGGTCCCGATTGTGGCCGCAAACCTGGGCATCGTCAGCTGGCTCGCTCGCCGGCTGAGCCCCCGACAGATTGCCGCCCGAGCCGCCGTATTGCTGGGCGTCGCGATGGCAACGATCGTCCTTCCCGCCACCCAGACGGCGCTGTGGATCACGCTGGGCGTGACCGCGCTCGCACTGGCCATCTGCCTACCCGCGGCGGCCGCGATCATCTCCCAGGCAGTCCCACCCCAGGAACAGGGCGGCGCGCTCGGATCAAATCAATCCCTCCAGGTCGGCGCTGAGGCGATCGCCGGCTTGGCCGGTGGCCTGCTCGCCGCGATCGCCACCGCGCTGCCGCTCGAGGTCATGGCCGCGCTCGCGCTCACAGCCGCTGCGTTGCTGTGGGGGCAGCCATCCCCCAGCGCACGTCCCCGCGAGTCTCGGTGATTGCCGTGCCTCAGCTTGTAGCGATCAGATCAGAGACGATGTTCGGGTCGCGCGCTCATTCGCCGTCCCAATAGTCGCGTGCGTCCCCGCGGCGGAACAGCATCCTCATGTCGGGTCCGTACATGCCGACCTTGTCACTGTCCTCATACACCGATCCTGCCAGCACCGCGCGCTCGGAGACGATCAGCACCCGTGCCGGCTCCGCCGCGGCGTTGGAGATCTTGTGGGCCCCGTCCGGTCCACGGGGAAAGCAGATCACGTCGCCAGCCGCCGTGACCGCCTCGCCGGCCGGGGTACGCACCGTCGGAGTGCCCGAGAGGACGAACAGCCATTCCTCCTCGATCAGCTCGTAGTGGTACGGACACACTGCCTCCCCCTCCCGCAGCAGCACGAGGCTCGCGCCCAGCTTCTCTGCGCCGAGCAGCTCGCGCAGCTTCATGTACGGCGCGCGGTATCCGTCCGGCTCGGCGTCATCGGCCCGCAGCAACACGTCGTCGAACAGGTTGACCCGGTTCACTCGCCCTCCCAGTAGTCGACGGCCGCCTGGTAGGGGAAGTTGGGACCCAGCCACGGCGTGCGCACGCCGACCTTGGCGGCGTCGGGGTAGACGACCACGTTGACCGAGGCCCGGTTGGAGAGCATCACCACGCGACAGGTGGTGTCCGAATCGTTCAGGACCTGATGCGCTCCATCGGGTCCCGCGACGAAGCAGACGAGGTCGCCAGCGCGCAGCTGCTCTTCACCATCGGGCGTCCTCACCGTCGGCGTGCCGGTGAGCACGTACAGCCATTCCTCCAGCGCGGCCTCCCAGTGGTAGGGCCACGCTCGCTGGCCGGGCGGGATCTCGATCACGCTCCCGGCCAGATGCTCACCACCGATCTCGGAATGGATGCTCGCGGCGCGGGCGCCAAACCCCTCAGGAGCGCCTTGATCCGCCTCGAGTTCCACCGTATGCAAGCTAAACCGCGTCATGTCCTCACCAATACCGTCTCGGCCGGTCAAGAGTCGACATTACCGGGGGGCGATCACGCCTGGTCTGCGGCTGACGTGTCGGTGTAGGCTCCCGCCAGTCCCCGTACGCGATCTTGGAGGAGAGCGATGGCACGAACCCCACAGCAAGTATTCGAGCACCACGGCGAGGCGCTGGTGGCCGGCGATCTTGATGGCATCGTCAGCGACTACGCGGAGGACGCCGTGTTCATCACTCCCGAGGGTGTGCTCCGCGGCAAGGAGGGAGTTCGGCAGGGATTCGTCAAGCTGCTCGACGACCTCCCAAGCGCAGAGTGGGAGCTGCCGACGATGCTGTTCGAGGATGACGTCCTGCTCCTGGAGTGGAAGGCGGAGTCTGCGACGACCAAGGCCGACGATGGAATCGATACGTTCGTTTTCCGCGACGGCCTGATCCGGGTTCAGACGGTCCGCTACACGCTCGTCTCGAAGGACTAACAGCCCCCTCGCTAGCCGCGCAGCTCACCGGAGGCGGTGGAGGCGTTAGTCAGATCAGCGGCGCTTGAGCGCCATTCGCGCGCCGTTCACGATGGCTCCACGCTCGACTGGCATTGTCCAGGTCGGTGGCGACCGTGATTCTTTCCCCCCACCTCGACGATGCCGTCCTGTCGTGCTGGCATGTGCTCACACAGCCCGGCGACGTGTCCGTGATCAACGTGTTCGCCGGTGTCCCCCCGAGCTCGGACGGCCCGGCGTGGTGGGACCGGTATACGGGGGCGACGGACTCCGGGGAGCGGGTGCGCGAGCGCATCGAGGAGGATCTCACGGCGCTCGCCCTGGCCGGTCGGACCGCGATCAATCTCGATCTGCTCGACGAGCAGTACCGAGCTGCCGACCAGCCGGTCGCTCCCTTAGCGGTGCAGCTCGAGCCATTGCTCGGGCCCGGCGCCCGGATCTACGCCCCGGCGGCGTTCGCGGAACACACCGATCACGCGCTCGTGCGCCGCGCCGCCCTTCAGCTGGGGACGGCAGGCTTCGCGGTTTCGCTGTATGCCGATCTTCCGCATGCAACGGTGCATGGTTGGCCGGCTTGGGTGACGGGAAAGCGTGTCCCGGCTAGGAAGGATCTGGCCGCCGCCACGTGGGAGCGCTGGCTAGCCGGAACTGGAACCGCGCCCGAGGAGATGGTGCCAAGCGTTCACGCCCTCGATCCCGGCGAACATGCGCGCAAGCTCGAAGCGGTGTGCGCGTACCGCACCCAGGTCGACGCGCTCGCCGAGTTCGCGGGCCGGCCCCTGTCCGACCGCGAGGTGCTCGGCTACGAGGTCGTGTGGACGCTGCCACGCGGGCCTACATCTTCGCGCGCTCGCGCAAGCTCTCCTGCAGCGTCAGGTCTTTGACCTCCGCGGCGATGCGAATGACGATCGCTTCCGCTGCGGCCAGATGCCGGGTGGAGTCGTCGCCGAGGCGTGCCAGCGCAGCGTGCGCTTCCCACCCTGTCGCCGGGATCCCGTGCCGGTCGGCGAGCTCGGCGGCGTGGGTGAGCGCCGCCGCGGCACGGTCGCCCTCTCCGCGCTCCTGCAAGCACAGCCCGAGCACCAGTTCGCTCATCGCGAGCGCCTCCCACCAACCTGAGCGCGACGCGGCGTCCCGGACCGGAAGCAGGAGAGCTTCACCGCGCTCGGGGGCTCCGGTGGCGAGCAGCACGCGCGCGACCGCTGCGTAGGCCGGGACGCCGAACAGGAACGCCGCTCCGGACGGCGCGGTCACATGCTCTAGTAGCTCGTGGGCGTGAGCGGCGAGCGCGGTGGCTTGGCTGCGATCGCCGAGCAGGAGACAGGCCCAGGCAAGCTGGCCCACGCAGCGCACGATCTCCTTCGGCGCGCCGACCCGCTCGCCGGTGGCAAGCCCACGTGAGAGCACCTCGGCAGCCGGCGCGGCCGCGCCGAGGTCGAGCAATGTCCATCCGAGGGTCGCGGCCGCCCAGTCATCCCAACCGACGTCCACACCTCGCGCGACAGCCCTGCGGCCCGCGGCCAGCGCGTCGTCATACGCGCCCCGACTGCGGTTCAGCCAGCACATCGCATCGAGCATCAGGACCTCGGCCAAGGGATCGCGCACGCGGCGGTTGATCGCGATCGCGTCGTCGAGCCGCTCCGCCGCTTGATCCCACTGGGCCCTGGCCATCGGCACGAAAGTCCCCTCGAGCAGCGACCACTGCAGGTACCACAGGTCGCCACGCTCGCGCCACAGGGCTTCGAGCTCGCCAGTCAGCGCCTCCAGCCGAGCGAGGTCGCCGGTCAGCCAGACCGCCAATTTGATGCTGTCCATCGCGCGACCGACCACGAGCTCGCTGCCGGTGGCGCGCGCCAGATCGAGCGCCTGCTGACCCAACTCGAGCGCGCGGTCGAACTCGAGTTGATGCGAGGAGATCACCGACAGCCGATCGAGTGCCTGGGTCTCCGCAGCGGTGTCGCCGAGTGCACGGGCCAGCTCGAGCGCGGCCTCGTGGGAAGCGGCTGCTGCGCCTGGGTTCGACCGCAGCTGCATGATCCCAAGCTCGTTCAGTATCTCCATCTCGATCACGCGATCACCAGATTGCTGGGCCGCTACGAGACCCGCCTCGAGATCACCGGCTGCCCCGCCCAGGTCCCCGGTGCGCCAGCGCAGTGCGCCGCGCTGCAGCATCAGTCCTCGAAGCGCCGGATCGCGGTGTGCCTCGCGCCCAAGCTCGGCGCCCGCTTCGAGAGCCGCCGTGTAATGCGCGAGCGCCGGCTCGACCGCGTACACGCGCTGCGCGGCTGCGGCGGCAATGGCGTGGTACCTATATGCCCTGTCCAGGTCGCCGGCGGCCGTGAAGTGGTAGGCGAGCTGGTTTGCCGATTCGTCTGCGATCTCCCCCCCGCCGGCGTGCTCGATCGCCTCTCCGATCATCCGATGCAACTGGGCGCGACGCGTGCGTGACAGCTGCTCGTAGATCGTTTCGCGGATCAAGGTGTGAGCGAAGCTGTAGCGCCCGATCGAGCTGGTCTCCTCGATGATGCGGGCGGTGATTGCGGCCTCCAGGCTCTCGGCAACCTGATCGGCGGCCATGCTCACCACTCGCTCGACCAGCTCGAGCGTGAACTCCCGCCCGGCCACGGCGGCGGTCGCCAGCAACCGCCGGCAGACTTCGTCGAGTCGCCTCAGTCGGCGCAGCAGCACGTCCTTCACGCTCTGTGGTAGCTCGATTCGCGCGAGCGTGTCGCTCCAGTGCTCGTCGGAGCTGGCGTCTCGCAGCAGCTCCTCCACAAAGAACGGATTGCCTTCGCTGCGCTCCGCGATCGAGCGCGCGACGGTCTCCGGCGTGCTCTGCCCGACCCGCGACTCGATCAGCGCCACCACCTCCTCCTCGGCGAGCCCCGCGAGGGTGATGCTGTGGAGCGCCCGCGCCCGCCGCAGCTCGGCGAGTGCCTGCGCTAGGGGGTGCTCGTCATCTACCTCGGTCTCGCGGTACGTCCCCAGAATCAGCAGCGGTGCCTGCTCAGTGGCTCGTACCACGTGCCGCAGAAGTTGCGCCGTCGGGGCGTCGGCCCAGTGCAGGTCGTCCAGGACCAAGATCAGCGGATGCTCATCGGTCACGGCGCGCAGCAGGGACGCGACCGCCTCGAATAGCAGGAACTGCTCGCGGTCAGGAGATTCCGTGACGCCCGCCTCCGGGCCGCGTCCTAGGAGCTCTGGAAGCAGCTTCGCGAGCGTCGCCCGATGTGGCCCCAGCTGAAGCCGTAGCTCGTCGATTGGGCTCTCGGATGCGTAGTCGCGCAGCGCTTCCACGAACGCTTGGTACGGGACCAGCGACTCCTCGTAGCAACGCCCGAGCCAGACGAGCGCTCCCTCCGCGTGGGCGGCGCGACAGAACTCGGCCGCCAGCCGAGTCTTGCCAATCCCGGGCTCCCCTACGAGCGTGACCACGCGTCGCCTTCCGGTGCTGGCATCGTGCCAGTGGCTGCGCAGCTCGTCCAGCTCGGCGTCGCGGCCGATCAGCGGCGCCGACTCGTCCACAAGCAGCGGTGCCGGGAGGGGGATCCGTCGCTCCTCCGCCGGCTCCCACTCGACCTCCCACGTCTCCAGCGGCTCGACGATCCCCTTCAGCACCGTCTGCCCCAGAGGCCGGAAGCAGAAGTTGCCGCGCGAGCCGACCAGTCCGCGCACCAGTGCCGACACGCGGATCTGCCTTCCCTCGGCGGTGTCGCACAACCGTTTGGCGACGACCACCGGCGTCCCGAAGTAGTCGCCTTCGTTGCGGATCGGCTCGCCAGCCGTGAGTCCGACGCGGAGCTGGAGGCGGTTGGCGCCGTGGCGAGCGTTATGACGTTGTACCGCCTGCTGGATTCCGACCGCGCAGCCGACCGCGCTCACAGCGCTCGGGAACGCGACCATCAACCCGTCGCCAAGGTTCTTGACCTCGTGCCCAGCGTGCGCGGCCGCGACGTCCCGCAGCAGTCCAAAGTGGACGCGGCGCAGCCGCTCGGCCTCGTCGTCGCCAAGCTCGCGGAGAAGTTCGGTCGAACCAACCAGGTCTGTGAACAGCAATGTCACCACGGCGCTGGCTGGCTCTGCCACGGAGCCCGCCGCAGGAGCCGCCGGTTCGGCCGGTGCCTCCTCGCCCCCGTGCCGCAGCCTGTCGGCCAGTTCGCGCGTCGCGAGTGAGGGAGCGATCCTGAGCTCGTCGCGCAGCCGTCGAGCCAGTCGCTCGTACACCCTGAGCGCCGCCGCCCTGTCCCCCGCGGCCGCCAACCGCCGCATCAGATCCCGCTGCGGCTCTTCGGCGAGGGGATCGAGAGCCACCTGGCGGCGTGTGTACTCAATCGCGGCCTGAAGTTCTCCCTCGCCTTCGGCCCGGGCGGCGAGCAACGCGAGCAGTCCCGCGACCCTGTCGCGGAGCTCGTCGCGACACTCGTACACCCAGTCGTCGTCGAGCCCCGCCAGTAGCTCACCGCGGCACAGCGCGAGCGCGTCATCGAAACGATCTTCCTCGACGCAACGCTCGAACTCCGCGACGTCGGTCCACACCTCGGAGTCACCGGCAAGACCGACCTCGTCGCGGCCCGCGATCAGATATCGCTCGCTGTCGGGCCCGAGCGACCTGCGCAACGCCGATAGCGCGCTGCGCAGACTGGTGCGGGCGCTCTCGTCGAGCACGTCGGGCCAGAACCGCGCCGCCAGTCGCGAGCGCGAGTGCATACGCCGGTCGAGCGCCAGCCTGCCGAGCAGCGCGCGGGCGCGCCGGCTGGTTGGCGGCTCGAGCGCCGTCCCGTCGAGCTCGATCTCCAGATCCCCCAGCAGCCGCACGCTCAGCATTTCGCGCAAGCGTAAACCCGTTCAGAGCCACTTTCGCGCTTTTTTCGCGCTACCGGCACGCACACCGTGAGAGAGTCCGCAGGTGCGATGACCACGATCCGGATGCCCCGCTCCGCACCGCACGAACAGACCCGTGCCCGCTACCCGGACGAGACCGGATACATCGAGCGCGACGGCGTGAGGGTGTTCTGGGAGCGCTATGGCGACGGCGAGCCGACCGTGCTGCTGCTGCCGACGTGGTCGATCATCCACTCGCGGTTCTGGAAGGCGCAGATCCCCTATCTCGCGCGTCACGTCCGGGTCGTCACGTTCGACGGACGCGGCAACGGACGCTCTGACCGGCCGGAGGGCGCCGAGGCCTACAGCCCGACCGAGTTCGCCGACGACGCGCTCGCAGTCATGGACGCGGCCGGGGTCGAGGGCGCCGCTCTCGTGGCGCTCTCGTCCGGCGCGCTGTGGGCGACGATCCTCGCCGCCGATCACCCCGAACGCGTGGAGCGCATCGTCTACATCGGGCCGGGTGTAGCGCTTGTGTCCAACCACCCCGAGCGCGACGTCTCGTCGTTCGAGGACGCGGTCGAGACCGACCCGGATTGGGGACAAGCGGGCGGGCGGCTCCAGCACGATTACGCCGGCTTCCTGGAGTTCTTCTTCGCCAGATGCTTCAACGAGCCGCACTCCACCAAGCAGATCGAGGACTGCATCGGCTGGGCGCTCGAGACGACACCGCAGACGATCCTCGACACTATCGTCGGGACCGGAATCCCCCGCGAGGAGCTGTTCAGAGAGACCTGCGCTCGCGTGCGCTGCCCGACGGTCGTGATCCACGGCGATCAGGACCTGGTCCGCCCGCAGGCGCAGGGCGCGGCGCTCGCCGAGGCGACCGGCGGCCAGCTGGTCACGCTGCACGGCTCGGGGCATATCCCGCTTGCGCGCGATCCGGTGCGGGTCAACCTGTTGTTGCGTGATCTCGTTTCGCAGCGGCGGGCGTCGACGTCGGCGTGGACGCGCGCTCGGGCGCGGCGCAGGCGGGCGTTGTACGTGTCCTCGCCGATCGGGTTGGGCCACGCGCAGCGCGATGTGGCGATCGCGCGTGAGCTGCGCGCGCTGGTCCCAGATCTGGAGATCGATTGGCTGGCCCAGGATCCCGTCACGCGCGTGCTCGAGGCGGAGGGGGAGCGGATCCATCCCGCGAGCGCCGAGCTCGCGAACGAGTCCTCGCATATCGAGTCCGAGTCGGCCGAGCATGACCTGCACTGCTTCCAGGCGTGGCGGCGGATGGACGAGATCCTGGTGGCGAACTTCATGGTCTTCCACGATCTCGCTGAGGCCGAGCCATATGACCTGTGGATCGGCGACGAGGCGTGGGAGCTCGACTATTACCTGCATGAGAACCCGGAGCTCAAGCGCTCCGCGTACTGCTGGCTGACCGACTTCGTCGGTTGGCTGCCGATGCCCGACGGCGGCGAGCGCGAGGCGTTCCTGACGGCGGACTACAACGCCGAGATGGTCGAGCACATCGACCGCTTCCCGCGTCTGCGCGACCGCGCGATCTTCGTCGGCAACCCGGAGGACATCGTCCCCGACCGCCTTGGGCCCGAGCTTCCGCCGATCCGGGAGTGGACCGAGCGGCACTTCGACTTCGCCGGCTACGTGTCAGGGTTCGACCCGGCGGCGTTCGGCGACCGCGAGGCGCTTCGCGCGGAGCTCGGCTATGGCGAGCACGAGCGCATTTGCATCGTCAGCGTCGGCGGGTCGGGTGTCGGTGCGCACCTGCTGCGCAGGGTGATAGAAGCCCACCCACTCGCCGCCGCCCACGTGCCCGGGCTGCGCACGATCGTCGTCGCGGGCCCGCGGATCGATCCCGCATCCCTGCCACGGCACGACGGGCTTGAGGTCGTCGGATACGTCCACAACCTCTACCGCCACCTCGCCGCGTGCGACCTGGCCGTCGTCCAGGGTGGGCTGACCACGGCGATGGAGTTGACCGCCAACCGACGCCCGTTCATCTACTTCCCGCTCGGGCACCACTTCGAGCAGAACTTCCACGTCCGCCACCGTCTGGAGCGCTACGGCGCTGGGCGCTGCATGGACATCGACAACTCGCCGCCCGAAACGATCGCGGCCGCGATCGCCGAAGAGATCGGCCGCGAGGTCGACTACCGGCCGGTCGAGACCGACGGGGCGCGGCGCGCGGCCACGCGAATCGCCGAGATGCTGTGAATTTCACGGCAGATTCGCGCCAGCTTCGCGCCACGAGCACGGGCGGCTGAGACCGTCCACTCGACGACCGGCCACCCGCGCTGTCACGCGCGATTCGCGCCTCCGGCACGGACGGCGTCGTCGCGGTCGACACCACCACCAACCAGGAGGTCATCCATGTCAGTCATCGAGGATCGCCACGAGAGCGACCAGGACATCGAGGAGGTCTTGGGGCTGAATCCCGAGTGGCTCCAGCGCGTCCCCGACTACCTGCTCCCGACGGAGTGGGCGAGCTTCAAGTCGCTCGTGCTCTCCGAGACCGCCATCCCCAACAAGTACAAGGAGATGATTGGACTCGCGGTGTCCGGCGCCACACGCTGCCGCTACTGCGCCTACTTCCACACCGAGGCAGCCCGGCTGTTCGGGGCCACCGAGGACGAGATCACCGAGACCGCGCTGATCGCGAAGAACACGATGGGCTGGAGCACCTACCTGAACACCCTCCAGTTCGACTACGACCAGTTCGCGGCCGAGTTCGATCAGGTCACGTCACACGTTCGTGAGCAGATGGCAGCTGGGGCGCCTGCCTGAGAGCTCCTGGCAGCGGCTGGCCCCGCGCTCAGCGGCCGGGTCAGCCGCTCGCCCCAGGTCCTTCGGTCAGGCCTGCTCGCGCCCGATCGAAGTCGCCCAGCACGCGTTCGAGAATCTGGAGGGCCTCGGCCGGGGGCGGCTCGGGCGCGGCTCGCATCGCCTCGAGCGCCATCCGCGCGCCGGCCACCAGCGCCGACAGCTCCTGGCTGGTCGCTGTGACCGTGAACACGTTCTCGCGGGCGCGCTCGATGCGCATGGACGCATTGTGCCGCTTGCGGGTGACCACTGAGACGAGCAGGTCGCTCGGTCGCGGGCAGCCTTGCGCGATGGACGAGGAGGGTCAAATCGTAGAGCTTCAGCGAGGAGGCTCAATCCGGCCGACAGCGAACCGCAACACGTCCGGGAAGACGCGGCCGAGGCCGAAGGTGCCGACGCCCTGGACGACGGTCACGGGCGGGTCCCCGCCCAGCAGTGCGGCGACGCGGCGGGCGTGAGCGGGCGGGTGCGCTTCGTCCAGTTCGCCCGTCCACAGTGCGGTCGGTGTCACGCCGGCTGGCGGTGGGGCGATACCCCACGGACGAGCCGCGGCGACCGCGAAATTACCTGCTAGTCGCCACTTCTACGGGGGAGGGTGAGCGAGGGGACTCGAACCCCCGACCGCCTGGACCACAACCAGGAGCTCTACCAGCTGAGCTACGCCCACCGCGGTGCGGTTGAATCTACCAGCGCGACCGATTCGAGCTGGGCTCGGCGCGCGACGAGGCGCGGCGGGGCCGCTGCGCCAGCCTCACGCGGCGCCGGCAGGCGCGGATACCCGCGGGCTGTCGGGCACCTCCGGGCGCAGGATCCGCGCCATCACGGCCGCCAGCGCCCCAAGGCAATCGCCGGCGCCGGACTGGCGCCGCCAGGCGACGTGATGGTCGGGGCGCACGAGCACGCAACCGCTCTCGGATACCTCGCGTGCGCTGGCCCAGTCGTTGTAGATGTCGCGGACGTCCTGGCCGGGCCCGATCACGAAGCAGGCGATCTCGACGCCGGTCCTCGCCGACACTTGGGCGGCCGCCTCACGCCATACCACTCCGCCGCTGATTCCGGTGAACAGGGCGAATCGACCCTTCCCGGCGAGGTCGAGCGTGCTGACCTGACGGCCCCGGTGCTCGAGCCACACGTGGGGGACGCGGGCGCCGGGCCAGGTAGTGGGGTGGTAGTAGAGCTCTGGGTCACGGTCGAACTCGGGCTCGGGGCCACCGTCGGGTACGACGGCGAGAGAGTGATAGCGATGGTTCATCTCGACGCCGTGAGCGTTGAACTCGTAGTTCTTCAGCTCAATGGCCTGGCGCAACTTCTCACGCTGCTGCTCCCCCGCCTGGCTGTCGTCCTTCCGGGCCTCCATGTTCGCCCGCATCTGCTCCGGGTCGCTGGTGTCGAGCAGCCCGAGCGCTTCGAATATCGGCCCGAACTCTTCGATGCTCTGGTTCGCCCGGTTGACGATCTGCTCGCCGACCGGCGCGCGCTCCGCGTCGTAGCTGCGAAGCAGCGACGGATCCGCCTGGCCATCGAGGACCAGGGCCAGCTTCCACGACAGGTTGAAGGCGTCCTGGATCGACGTGTTCGAGCCCAGGCCGTTCGTCGGCGGGTGACGATGGCAGGCGTCTCCCATGCAGTAGACGCGCCCCTCGGAATAGCGCGCCGCCCACATCCGGTTGTTGGACCACAGCGACGTCGACCGGATCGTGATCGGAATCGTGTCGTCGCCGATCAGGTTGTGCGCGATCCTGATCGCCGCGGCGTCGCTGACCTCGGGTGGCGGCTGGGTGATGTCGTAGCCCCACACGATCAGCCACTCGTTCCAGGGACGCACCATTCGCACGAGGCCCATCCCGATGCCTCCGATGTCCGAGCCCGGCTGCATGATCCAGTACAGGACGCTGGGCCGGTGAGCGACGTACTGGGACAGGTCCGCGTCAAAGACGATGTTCATGCTCCCGGCAATGTCCATCTCGCCCTTCATCGGCAGCCCGATGTCCTGCGCCACCTTGCTCCGGCCTCCGTCCGCGCCGATCAGGTACCGGGCTCGCACCTGGTAGGTGTGGCCGCCGAGTCGATCCCGCACCGTGGCCGTCACTCCATCCTCATCCTGCTCGAGCTCGAGGTACTCGGTGTCGAAGCGGATCCGCGTGCCCCGGGCCGCCGCGTTCTCGAGCAGGATCGGCTCGAGCAGCGTCTGGGGCAAGTCGCAGTGGTGCGATGGGCTCGCGAGCGTGTAGTCAGCCAGCCGACGCGGATGCGTGCCCCACGTCCTGAGCCGCCCCAGTTCCTCCCCGGCGAGGCTCTCGCAGAAGACTGTGTCCCCCATCAGATGCTGCGGTGTCCCCTGGTCGATGATCTGGTCCTCGATGCCCGCGTCACGCAGGCACTCCACGGTTCGGTTGTTGGTGATGTGCGATCGAGGGGTGTTGGCCGTCCAGCGGTACTTCGTCAGCACGACATTGTCGATGCCGTAGGTGCTGAGAAACAGGGCCGCGGACGCGCCCGCCGGCCCGCTGCCGATGATCAGGACGTCGGTCTCGAATGCCGGGCGCAACGGAAATCGAGCTTATCGGAGACCGCTGAAGCGCCGCGACCGTTCACCGATCACGGGTTCACGGTTGCAGCTGCGGAGCTTCGCTGACCAGCGCGGTGGCCGACGCGAGCACCGGCTCGAGGTCCGCGAGCATTTCCAGGTGACGGTGGGCCCAGGCGATTGCCACGCCGGGTGGGACGCCGCGGTCGGCGACAGGACGGTCGAGTACGACCCGGGTCAGCGGCGAACTGGCGGTCGGTGCCTGACCCGGCTCTGGAGCCGGCGGGAGTCGGGCATCGGAGATCGCTTCACCGAGGGTGGCGTACCAGTCGCAGCGGGCGCGCCGCTCGGCCTCGAACGCATCGCGGAGCGCCACCAGACGCGGAAGCTGGTTGCCGATCGGGGCCAACCGCGTGTACGCGCGGGCGTTGTGCAGCAGCCGCGCGACCCGGCGCAGTCGACCGGCGCCGGCGACGAGCACGTTGAGATCGTCCAACCGGCCTCGGGCTGAGCTGCGCTCGGCGAGGTAGTCGCGGACAGTCGCGTCGAGCCACTGCGCGGACTCGGACGCCCTATCCGCGGCGGTCACGAGCGGGGTGTGGTCACCACCGGCGAGCAGCGCCGTGATCGTCGCGTCGAGATAGTCGGCCGCATCGACGTAAGCCGAGCCGACGGCTCGGCGCAGGACCGCACTCGCCCCCCGCGGCCAAAATAAAATGCCGACCAGCAGGCTGACCGCCGCGCCGGCCGCGACGTCCTCGACGCGCACGAGCCCGACCCTCCAGCCCACCGGATCGATCAGGTTGAACAGCACGAGCACCACGACCGTGAAGGCCGCCTGGCCGGCCGCGAACGAGACCGCCTGGCGAGCGTAGGCGGCCAGCAGCACCGCCGCCGGTAGGACCACCCAGAGGAGGCCAACGTGGCCGCCGACGATCTCGACGACCACGCCACCCGCGATGATGCCGACGGTTGTGCCGATTAGCGCCGACGCGATCTTGGCGCCAGTGGAGAACGCATTGGAGCGCAACACCGACATCGTGCCGAGCACGATCCAGAAGGCGTGCTGCAGGTCGCTGAGCTGGCCCACGAGGACGGCGAGCGCGAGTCCGACGGCGCCGCGCAGGCTGTTGCGCAACCACACAGAGCGCATGCTCGCGTGTGTGCGGACGAGTTTGCGTGTCGTGCCGATCCGCGCTCGACGGGTCGGCATCGGCTTGCCCTCCGGGTGGTCCCCGCAGGCTTCGAGGGCGTTGCGGCCCGCCTCGACGGTGCCGAAAGACAGTTGGCGGAGCCGGTAGGCCTCATCCAGGTCGATCGCGGCTCTCAGCTCATCCTGATCCGGTCGGAGTCGCTCGAGGTGCTCGAGCACCGCGTCTCCGAACGCCTCGTTGGCGCGTTGCACGCGGTTCAGATCCGGCCCCGCGTCAGCCGGGCGTCCGTCGAGACGGATGGCCACGGAGCGCAACGCGACCGGCACCGCGGTCTGGATCTCGTCGCGCTCGCCGGCGCACCAGGCATCGTCGGCGGTCACGACCGGACCCTTGATCGCCAGCTGCACCAGCCAGCCGAGATCCGCGATCAGCCGCCCGAGCGCGGCAGTCGGCCCGCTTGTCCCGCTCGGCCGGTTGGCCATGGAGAAGAACCGGCTCCGCACGTTGACGGTCGCCGCCTTCGCGGCCTGTGCGGCCGCCCCCTCGGCCGTGGTATCCGCGCTGGCATTCGCCTCGACGAGGTCGGCCAGCGATCGCAGCGCCTCGGCGGCGTCGTGGCGCGTCACGTCGCGCGGGCGCCCGGGCCACAACAGCAGCGCCGCCGGAATGCACAGCGCTGCCGCCAGGGCCCAACCAGCCAAGCGCGCGGGAATGGCGACCGCGCCCGCGGGGACCATGACCGCCAGCACAAACGCGAGCGTCGCCGACGCGTGCGCCGCCGCCACGTAGTCGTCGAGCACGCCAGCGAACAGGATCGAGAAGCCGATGAGCGCCATCGCAACCGTGGCCAACCCGGTCGATTGCGAGCAGAGCGTTCCGACCACGATCAGCGCCGCGCCGACGGCCGACAAGACCAGATACGCGCGCAGACGCGCCCGCCGCGGGCCACCAAAATCAACGAACACCAGCAATGCCATCGAGCCGAAGGCCGCGAACAGGGCCATCGGCTTGATGTCGAGTACCGCCAGCGACAGCGCAAACGCGAACGGCATCACGATCGCTGCACGCAGCGCAGCCTTGAGCGCGAACAAGCCTGGGTCCGCGCCACTCACACGCGCGGTCCTGCCACGGTCGAGCTCTGCCGGAGGTGCTGGTGCAGTCGTCGGTGTCAGCTACCGGCCGGCGACACGGCGACGCCGCCGTCGGTTGCACCGCTGTCGGTCGTACCGCTGTCGGTCGTACCGCTGTCGGTCGTACCGCTGTCAGCTGCGCCGCTGTCGGTTGCACTGCCGTCGGATGGTGCGGATGACGTCGGATCCGGTGCCGAGGGGGTCGCCGGGGTTGAGTCGCTGGCAGGGGTGGTCGCGCCCGGATCCGTCGGGGCGCTGCTGGAGTCGCTGGGCGCCGCTGGCGCGGTGGTGTCACCGGAGCTGGGGTCAGCCGTCGCTGAGGTCGTGGTGTCGCCCGAGTCCCCTGGGTCCGTCGCGGGGGCAGAGGCGTCACCCGAGCTCGCCGAAGCCGGGGCAGCCGCCGGAGCGCTGGAGCTCGCCGCCGCGGCCGCAGTGGCCGCGACAGTGGGGTCAGCAGAGCTCGCGGTCACGGCCGCCGCCGTCGCGGTCGTGGCGCCCCCGGAACTCGCCGCCGTCGCCGTGGTGGCGCCCCCGGAACTGGTCGCGGCAGCGGTCGTGGTGTCACCGCTGGCGGTCGTGGCAGCAGCAGTGGTCGCGGTGGGGGTGTTCGCGCCCGCGGAGCTCGACGTGGCAGCCGGCGCCGTCGTCGCTGTGGTGGCGCCCGCGCTCGGCGTGGCCGCCGGGGCAGCCGTCGTCGTGGTGGTGGTGGTCGTCGTCGTCGAACTCGGAGTCGCCGCTGGCGCAGCCGCGGGGGTGCTGGCGCCGCCAGAGCTCGGCGTGGCCGCCGGCGTGGCCGCTGGCGCGGTCGCCGCGGTGCTGTCGCCCGAGCTGGGCGTCGTCGCGGGCGCGGTCGCCCCGGTGCTATCGCCCGAACCGGACGTCGTGGCCGGCGCGGTCGTGCCGGTGCTGTCGCCAGAGCTCGCCGTCGTCGTCGTGGTGGTAGCGCCGGAACTCGACGCCGGGGACGAGGTCGCGCTGGTGCTGTCGCCGGAACTCGTCGTGGTCGCCGGGGTGGTGGTGGTTGTGCTGCCGTCAGGGCTCAGCATGCCACCCAGCGGGCTCGAACCGCCCAGCGTCGGAGCGCCGGAGGCCGTTGGCGCGGGGGTGGCGCCAACCGACGAGAGCCCCACGACGCTGGCGATGGGAACCGGACGGGCGGCATGGCTGCCGCTGCTCACGCCAGCCGCTCCCGTGGCGATGGCGGCGGCGGTGAGGATCTTGGCGACGACACCCGACGCGCCGAGCCCGGCGACTCCGCCGGTGGCGGCATAGTCGGTGCCCATCGCCGTGAGTCCCGTGGCGACCGCCGCTACCGGAGCCCCGGCGGCCGCCACGGCGGTGGCGGCAGCACTGGTGCCCGCCGCGGCGATGCCGCCCGCGGCACCGGCACCGGCACCGCCGGCGGCTGCGCCGCCCGCGGCGGTGGCGCCGCCGGCAGCGGTCGCGCTGGCGGCCGCCGTGGCACCGCCCGCGGCCGTGACCCCGCCAGCGGCGGTGGCGCCGCCAGCGGCGGTGGCGCCGCCGGCCGCGGTCGCGCAACCGGCCGAGGTCGAGCCACCGGCGACAACTGCGCCGCTTCCACACGCACCCGCACCGGCGCCGGCTCCGGCGGCCACGGCGCCGCCGCCCAGCGCCGACCCCAGGACCGTGGCCTTGAGCTCAGCCGTCAGGGCCACGGGCAGGATGAGGGCGAAGGTGGCCCGCTGATGTCGGACCTCCTGCTCGAAGGCTGCGCAGCTCGGGCAGCGATCGATGTGAGCCCGCGTGATGCTGCGGGGCAGGACCCTGCCGTGCAGCGTCGCGAGCCGCTCGCGGATCTCCGAGCACGGACGGTCTCTGGCCTGTCGGCTGCGCACGAGGGCCTCGCGGGCTTGGAAGATGAGCGCCTTCACCTTCTCCCGCCTGACTTCGAGCACCTCCGCGATCTCGCTGTGTGAGTGGTCGCCGAGCTCGAACAGCGCCAGCGCAGCGCGCTGGTCGGGCGGGAGCCGCTGCATGTCGCTCAACATCTCGCGCAGGTCCTCGCGCCGCTGCACCTGGTCCGCCAGCCCGTCGAGGATCGGTCGGTCCACCGCCACCGCGTCGAAATCAAAGGCGTCACGGCGCGTACGCAACTCGGACAGGCATCGGTTGCGAGCGATCGTGTACAACCAGGGCCGCAGCGAAACCTCGCTGTCGCCGCTGCCCAATGCCCGGTAGGCGGAAACAAAGGTCAGCTGCAGCGCGTCCTCGGCAGCCTCACGGTTTCCCAGCATGTGCATGCAGAACGCGAGCAGGCCGCGGGCGTACCGATCGTAGATGGCCTCGAACGCAGCGCTTTCGCCGGCGCGCACCTGGGCGACGAGATACTCATCGGTTTGGTCGAAGACTGGCCTGAACTCCGTCGCCGGACGAGAGCCAACCAGGAGTTCAGTGGGTCGCACGCCCACAGTCTCTCCTACTTGGCGGCCAGAGTCCAGCGACAGGTTCCGCCACACTGGCGGGAGCTCAGTTCTCGGCCCCCCGAGAATCGACGCGACGCACGTGGAAACGTTGGCGAGAGGCCGGGGCGGCGTGCTAGCCTCGATGTGTCTAGCGGATGCGCTTGGGTGCTCTGTGCCCGACGCGTATGCCATGTGGAGGCCCGCGGTGGCCGACCTAGCGTCAGAAGATCGTCACGTGGATTCCACGGGTGAGGCGATCGGGGCACAGCACGAGGAAATCGCTCCGGTTGGGGGGCCGCTGAACGACGATCAGCCGTTGGCTGATCGCGACCAACTCCTCGCGGACGCCGATCAGACGGGTTCTGACAGCGACCAGACCGCGGCCGGAAGAGAGCAGGCAGCCGCCGACAGCGACCAGGCCGCGAGCGACCGCGACCTCGCGCGCGGCGGCGACCCACGGGTGTATGACTCGTCACGCGAAGTCCGCGGTCGCAGCGCCCAGCAGCGCCGCTACAGCGCCGAGGGACGGCTCAAGACCGCTTACGCTCGTGACCGGGCCGCGCACTCTCGGGATCTGCTCGCGATAGCCCGCGATGGGGCCGCCGAGGTGCGTGATCGCGTTGCCGCCTCAATCGACGACCGCGAGGAGATCGTGGCGCGCGCCGCGGCGGATCGCCGGAGCGCAGGCGTCGATCGCGCTGCCGCGGCTGAGAGTCGATCCCAGGCGGCGACAGATCGCGATCAAGGCGCCCGGGATCGTGAGCAGGCGACTCATGACCGACGGCAGGCCCAGATCGATCGCGACGAGTTGCTGCGCCAGCTGGCGCTCGCTGAGACGGATGGGCTGACCGGCACACAGGCCCGCGCGACTGGCCTCAATCACATCGATCAAGAGATCGAGCGTGCGCGCAGAACGACGGCCCCGCTCGTCGTGGCCTACATCGATGTCGTCGGCCTCAAGGCCGTCAACGACGCCCACGGCCATGCCGCCGGCGACGCGCTGCTGCAGCGCGCCGTGGACGGGATCCGGGATCATCTGCGCTCGTATGACCTGATCGTTCGGATCGGCGGGGACGAGTTCTTGTGCGTGATGTCCGGCGCCACGATCGAAGATGCGCAACAGCGCTTCAGCGTCATCCAAGCCGGCCTCGCGGCGGAGGCCGATCCGTGCTCGATCAGGGTCGGCTTCGCTGCGCTCGCGCCTGAGGACAGCTCGGCCGAGCTGATCCGGCGCGCCGACGCCGAACTGCCGAACAGCCTGCGCGCGGATTCACTCAGCCACCCTGGCTGACCAGTACCTGACGCGGGCCCGGCGGCGGGGCGTCCGAGCGACAGCGATCACGCCAGGCAGCGGCGGCTCACTGGGACGTTCTGTGAGGGCACGGGCGGCGGGTCGCGCTTGCAAAAGGTGATCTCACGCGTGCGGGTGTCGACCACGCCGACGAATTGATAGTTGAAATCGGCGGCCACCACCGTGCAGCGGAAAGCCCGGGGGACGGTCGCTGGCGTCCCCGTGGCGGCGCACGTGGAGCGTCCGAGCGGTCCGCTGATCTCCCCCTGCGTGATCTCGCGGGCAATGTCAGCCCCGATGGCACGTTCGAGTGCCCGGGCCGGTTCCGCTCCCAGTCTCAGGCGGGCGACGCGCGGCGCCTGATCTTGCGCGACGAGGATCTCGGCCTCGCGGTTGAGTCGGACGGCGGCGGCTGGATTGAGGTTCGCCGGCGCGGTCCCGCTGTTGTTCTCGACGAACCGCACCAGCAGGACGATCAGGACAGCGGCGACCCCGATCGAGAGCACCCAGCGCAGCCACATCGGTGGGCGCACGATTGCGCGAGGCGACCGCGGGGCAGCGCTGCGGCGAGGCGAAGTCGGCTGCTCGGCCGGGCTCGTGAGCTCCGGCGAGCCTGAAGGTCCGGGTGGCGAAGCGTCGGGCACGCAAAACAGAGCGTACGCAGCACGCCTCAGTGCCGCGCCAGACGGGTCCCGGCCCGCGCTCAGCGGCCGTTGACGGAGAAGTGCTGGTAGTCCGTGGGTGGAGGCCAGCGCCCGCCCCACCCCCAGCCGATCGCCGTGAACGCCCGCACGAGCGTCCCGCCCGCCACCGCCATGCCGGGCCGGACGTCCGAGCGGTCAAGATACGGGTCCGAGGCAGGATGCGTTGTGGTGCCGTTGGCGTACACGTACGGGTTCTCGATCGGGTTGACGTCGATCGCCAGTCCGTAGGCGTGCTCTGACCAGCGCGAGGAGCCGGTCGCGTCCCGGCAATTGAACGCCGACGTATTGTCGGCCTGGATCGAGGCGTAGTCGCTGCCGCCATAGCGATCGACCAGGCGCATGCGGCGAATCGGAAATCTCGCGCCGAACAGGTCAGCGAAGACCCGCCTGAGCGCCGGCACCGCGGATGCGTTGACGACCATCTCGCCCAGGTGGGCGCGGCCGTCGAACCCCCAGTAGCTGATCCGCAGGTACCGCAACTGGCCCAAGCTGACCGGACAGCCGGGATGCCAGGACGTCCGGCTCAGCTGCTGACGCAGGGCGGGCGTGAGCTCAAAGGCCTGAAACCGGAAACTGGCAGCGGCGTTCGATGGCTCGGGCGAAATCCGGGCCGTCGCCGCGTACCTCCGCCCGACCAGCACCGGGCGGGACCTCAGCGATGCCGGAGCGGACCGCTCGGCGGTCGAGGTCGCAGCCGCCGCGGTCGCAGCGGCAGGGGTCGCGGCCGTCGAGGTCGAGGTCGCGGCGGTCGAGGTGAGCTGCTGCGCGCTCCCGCATCCGGCCAGCAGCAGCGCGCCGGCCACGAGCGCGACCCCGGCAACCGGCGCCGGGGCGAGCCGCGTCAGCCGCGTGAACCTCGACTCAGATCCCTGTCTCAGCGGTCAGCCTTCCGCTGGCCACGGCCGCTTCCAGCTCTCGGTAATCGCGCTCGTTCTGGTCTGCGTAGGCGTTGGCGAAGTCGACGATCGCGCGATCGAACTGCTCTGACTTGCCCATGTAACTTCCGATCGCGATGCGGTCCCCGGACCGCGCGTGCCCCCGGGCCAGGGTCCAGCCGCACATTTGGCCCCATAACTC
>Ga0302325_10001792_pt1 | contig 53799 bp, 34 predicted proteins | sample Palsa_T0_2_FD_201948 | JGI IMG/M metagenome (GOLD analysis project Ga0302325, IMG submission 201948) | Peat permafrost microbial communities from Stordalen Mire near Abisko, Sweden - Palsa_T0_2 | ecosystem: Environmental > Terrestrial > Soil > Palsa > Peat permafrost | place: Sweden: Abisko...
CGGATATATCCGGGGCACAGCGCGTTGACCCGGATGCCGTAGCAGCCGAGCTCGACGGCCATGCTCTTGGTCAGCAGCAGGACGCCGCCCTTGGACGCGTTGTAGTGGGCGTAGTCCTCCTCGCCCGCGACTCCGTTGGTCGAGCACATGTTGACGATGGCGCCGCCGGTGCCCTGCTGCCTCAGCAGCCTGCTGACGGCCTGCCCGACCAGGAACATGCCCCGCAGGTTGACCGCGATGATCCGATCCCACTCCCCTGCCGGTATGTCGAGGAAGGCGGTGCGCAGCGAGGTGCCCGCGTTGTTGATCAGGACGTCGACGCCGCCCAGCACCTCATGCGCCGCCTCGACGATCCGCGCGACATCTGCCTCGGTGCTGACGTCCCCGGCGGTCCCGGCGATCTCGCCGCGGTCCCGGAGGCCGGCCACGGCCGCGGCTACCTCGCTGGCGTCCAGCCCGGCGATGAACACCCGGGATTCCTCCGCGAGGAACCGCTCGGCCGCGGCCAGGCCAATCCCGCTGCTGCCGCCGCTGATCAGCACCCGCCGCCCGGCCAGTCCGCGCATCGCCGTTCCTTTCCTCCGTGGCCCGGTCCTCCCGTGGCCGGCCCTCCCGCGGCCGGTCCTCCCGCGGCCGGTCCTCCCCGCAGGCATCCCGTCGCCCCAGGATCCCCGTGCCCTGCGGCCAAGCTAGCGACGATCCGCCATCTGGTCTATCATTCCGTCCAGCGGAATTTGGGTAACCGGAGGAACTCGCTCGGGCGGGTGACCGGAGGAACTCGCCGGGGCGGAGCGCGCGTGGACAAGGACGAGTCGCCGGTCGCGAGCGTGGACCGCGCGCTGCGGATCCTCGGGGTGGTCGGCGGCGCCTCCCGGGGTCTGTCGCTGGACGAGCTGGCTGGCCGGCTCGACATCCCCAAAAGCTCGCTGCACCGCATCCTGGCAGCGCTCAAGTATCGCGGCTACATCGCCCAGCCCGAGCCCGGCGGGTGCTATTTCCTCGGCACGGAGCTGCTAGCCACTGCGTTCCGCTTCTACGACATGCTCGACCTGCGGGCGCTCATCCACCCGCTGCTCGCCCGGCTGACCGGGGACCTGCGGGAGACCACGCACATGGCCGTCCTGGACGGCGCCGAGGTGGTGTACCACGACAAGGTCCAGGCCTCGCAGATGATCACGATGTCCTCGGTGATCGGGGGCCGCAACCCGGCGCACGCCACCGGCGTCGGCAAGGCCCTGCTCGCCTGGACGTACCCGACCGACGAGGCGCTGCGAGCGTGGGCCGCCCAGCGCGGCCCGCTGCGAGCGGTCACGCCCCGCACGATCACGTCCGTGCCGCGGCTCGCCGAGGAACTTGCGCTGGTGCGCGAGCGCGGATACGCGCTGGACATGGAGGAGAACGAAATCGGCGTGCGGTGCGCTGCCGTGCCGATCTTCCTCGGCCGCCCGGTTCCCGCCACAGCGGTCAGCGTCACCGTGCTCGGGGCGCGAGCGGAGGCCGGCCGGCTGGCCGAGCTCGGCAGCTTCCTGCGCCGGACGGTCGCCGAGTGGTCCGACGGGCGCACCTCCTGAGCAGTGCCCGCGGCACCTGTCGCGCGGCACGCCGGAAGGGCGCCGTGCGACGGGCCGGAAGGGCGCCGTGCGACGGGCCGGAAGGGCGCCGTGCGGCGGGCCGCGGGCATTGACACGGGCCGGGCCGACCTGAGATCGTCCGGGCTAGGAACGCAATTCCGGTACATGGAACGCGGTCCCGGAGGAGTGACCATCCATGGCCAGACTCACCGTCGCAGGCAGTCAGCCGGCCCAGCTTCCCGTGCCCGTGGCCAAGCTGGGCGAGGGCCCTGTCTGGGATGCCGCCGGAGCCGCCCTGTACTGGGTGGACATCCCGGCCGGCCGGGTGCACCGGCTGGACGAGGATGGCACGCACGTCAGCTGGGACGCCGGGCAGCCGGTCGGCGCTGCCGTGCCGCGGGCCAGCGGCGGCCTGGTGCTGGCGGCCAGGGACGGCTTCCTCGCCCTGGACACCGGCACCGGCGCGGTCACACCGCTGGTCCCGGTCGAGGCGGACCAGCCGGGCACCCGGATGAACGACGGCTCGTGCGACCGGGCCGGCCGCTTCTACGCCGGCACCATGGCCGCCGACGAGTCCCCGGGGGCGGGCTCGCTGTACCGGCTGGACCCCGACCTCCGGCTGACCCGGCTGCTCGACGGCGTGGGCATCTCCAACGGGATCGGCTGGAGCCCGGACGAGACGCTCATGTACTACGTGGACTCACTCGGCTACCAGGTCGACGTGATGGACTACGACCCGGCGACCGGCGAGATCGGCCGCCGCCGCTGCCTCACCACCCTGGGCAACGGCGGGGTCGTCCCCGACGGCCTCACCGTGGACGCCGACGGCTGCGTCTGGGTCGCCGTCTGGGGCGGCGGCGCGCTGCAGCGCTACCGGCCGGACGGCCGGCTGAAGCAGATCATCGAACTGCCCGCCGCGCACGTCACGAGCTGCGCGTTCGGCGGCAAGGACCTGGACGTGCTGTACATCAGCACGGCCGCCGGGCCCGGCGCGCTGGCCGGCGCGATGTTCGCGTGCCGGCCGGGCGTCACCGGCCTGCCATCCCATCCCTTCCGCGGCTGAGCGCATGCCGCCAGAGACGGAGGTCCCCGTGCGACGCTCAACGGACGTGCCCAGGTGAAGGCGCTGGTGTTCACCGGGCCCGGCGTGCTCGAAATGCAGGACGTCGCCGAGCCCGGTGTGGCCGACGGCGACGTCCTTGTGCACGTCCGGTCGGCCGGCATCTGCGGCAGCGAGCTGCACGGGGCCCGCCACCCCGGCTTCCGCAAGCCGCCGCTGATCATGGGCCACGAGTTCGCCGGGACGAGCGCGGACGGGGACCGGGTGGTCGTCAACCCGATACTGTCCTGCGGGCACTGCGACCTGTGCAAGGGCGGGCTCCGGCAGGTCTGCCGGGAGCGCCAGATCATCGGCGTGCACCGGGCCGGCGGCTTCGCCGAGCGGGTGGCCGTGCCGGCCTCCGCGCTGCGCCCGCTGCCCGGCTGGCTCAGCTGGGACGCCGGGGCGATGGTCGAGCCGGCCGCCAACGCCGTGCACGCCTGGAACCTGTCCGGCGCCAGGCCGGGCGCCAGGGTGGCGGTGCTCGGCTGCGGCGCCATCGGCCTGCTCTGCCTGCTCACCGCCCTGCACGGCGGGGCCGCCAGCGTGCACGTGACCGACCTGGACCCCGGCCGCCTGGCCCAGGCGCGGCGGCTGGGCGCCGTCGCGGCCGGATCCGGGCTCACGGGCGAGTACGACGTGATCATCGACGCGGTCGGCTCGCCGCTCACCCGCGCCCAGTCGGTGGACCACCAGCGTCCCGGCGGGACCGCGGTATGGCTCGGCCTGGCGCAGGACTCGGCCGGGTTCGACGCCAACGCGCTGATCCGCAGCGAGAAGCGGGTGCTCGGCTCGTTCGCGTACAGCGACGAGGAGTTCGGTCATGCCGCGGAGCTGCTGCGGGACTGGGACCTGAGCTGGACGTCGCACTATCCGCTGACCGAGGGCGCGGAGATCTTCACCGGCCTGATGAACGGCGGCCTGCACCCGGTCAAGGCGCTGCTGCTGCCATGACCGCGGCGTGACCGCAGGCATGACCGCGGCGTGACCGCAGGCATGACCGCGGCGTGACCGCAGGCGTGACCGCAGGCACGACCGCAGGCGTGCCCGCGGCGTGACCGCGGGCACGACCGCAGCGGCCGGCCCGGTCCCTTGACGGCCGCGAGGCACGGGTGGACAATCGGCCAAAGCTTCGGCAGAACGGCGATCCGTATCACGGAACGCTCGAGCGTGACGCCGTCAGCGGAGCCGGGCCGGCGCCGCGCGGAGGCCGGGCAAAAGGCGTGACGAGAGGTGCCCGATGAAGAAACTGGGCGTGGCAGCTTCGATCGCGGTCGTCATGCTCCTGGCCGCGTGCTCGTCGGGAACGTCGGGAACGTCGTCGCCGCCGAACGGCGTCGTCAAGCTCGTGCTGTGGATGGGCTACACGCCGCCGCCGCCGGCCAGCCAGGGAGCGGAATACGAGTCGCTGAAGGGCCTGATCGCCGACTTCACCAAGCTGCACCCGAACATCCACATCCAGATGGAGTACGTCGACAACGACTACGCGCTGCAGAAGGTGACGGTGGCACTGCAGGGCGGCGAGCAGCCGGACATCTCCTACCAGTACGGCACCAACATGCCGCAGGTCGCCCAGGCACCCGAAGTAGTCAACCTGACCAAGATCATCAAGCAGCCGGCCTACGGCTGGAGCGACTTCACCCCCGGCGAGCGGGACGTCGCTACCGTCGGCGGCAAGGTCCTCGGCATCCCGGCCCTGGTGGACAACCTGGCGGTGGTCTACAACAAGACGCTGTTCGCCCAGCACCACCTGGCGACCCCCGGACCGGACTGGACCTGGAGCCAGCTGGTCGCCGACGCGAAGGCCATCACCGACCCGGCGAAGAAGATCTTCGGCCTCACCTTCCCCGCTGACGGCAGCGAGACCACGGTCTGGGAGTACGAGGCAATGCTCTGGGAGGCCGGCGGTCATCTGCTCAACGCCAGCGACAGCAAGGCAGCCTTCAACTCGGCCGCCGGGGTGCGCGCCCTGACCACGCTGCGGCAGATGCAGCAGGCCCACTCGCTCTACCTGGACTTCCATCCCGACGCCGGGACGAGCGAGAGCCTGTTCAACTCCGGCAAGCTCGGCATGATCATCACCGGGCCGTGGGACCTGTCCAGCTTCCCCGCCGTGCACTACGGCGTGCAGATCATGCCGTCGTTCAACTCCGGCGGCAGCCACCAGACGATCTCCGGGCCGGACAACTGGGTCGTCTTCAACAACGGCCCGGCCCGGGTCAACGCCTCCCTGCAGTTCCTGCAGTTCCTGGTCCAGCCGGCCAACCTGCTGAAGAACTCGCTGGCCACCGGCGATCTGCCGACCCGGCTGTCGGTGCAGAAGCTGCCCGGGTTCGCCGAGTTCAACAAGAAGTACCCGGGCGCCGGGCTGTTCGCGCAGAACCTGCACAACGTGCTCCAGGCACGGCCGCAGATCCCGCAGTACCCGCGGATCTCCGCGGCGCTGGGCCGGGAGGTGGTCGCGGCGCTGCTCGGCCAGGCGAGCCCGCAGGCGGCGCTGAACTCGGCAGCGCAGCAGGCCGACAGCTACCTCGCCGTGCCGGGCGGGTGACAGCGGCCCCGGCGGCGGCCCCGGCGGCGGCCAGCCGACCGCGCACCCGCCGGATCCGGCGGATACTCCAGTCCGATCACCTGACCGGCTGGGCGTTCGCGTTCCCCGCAGTGTTCCTGATCTTCGTGTTCGGGATCGTCCCGCTGGTCTGGTCAGCCCTGCTGTCGTTCCAGCAGACGAACCTGATCTCGCCGCCGCACTGGATCGGCCTGGCCAACTTCCGGGCACTGGCCCACGACCCGCTGTTCCGCCAGTCGGTCGTGCACAGCCTGGTCTACACGGCGCTGTTCGTGCCGATCTCGGTGGCCGGCGGCCTCTTCACCGCGATCGCGCTGAACCGGAAGATCCGCGGCGTGCGGTTCTACCGCACCGCCGTCTTCGTGCCCGTCATCCTGTCCACCATCGCCACCGCGATCATGTTCCTGTGGCTGCTCGACCCGAACTTCGGCCTGGTCAACTTCCTGCTCGGCAAGATCGGCCTCGGGCCGTACGGGTTCTTCGACAGTGCCACCGGGGCCCTTTACTCCATCGTCGGGATGACCGTCTGGGGCTGGCTCGGCTTCGACGTGATCGTCTACCTGGCGGCGCTGCAGGGCATCCCGCCGACGCTGGTCGAGGCCGCCGAGATCGACGGCGCCCGGACCTGGGGCATGTTCCGCAACATCACCCTGCCGCTGCTCGGCCCGGCCACGCTGTTCCTGGTGGTGTGGTCCTCGATCAACGCCCTGCAACTGTTCGACGAGGTCTACTTCCTCACCAAGGGCGGTCCCGGCACCGCCACCTACGTGGTCGTCTACTACCTGTACAGCCTCGCCTTCAACCAGGGGGTGGCCGGCTACGCGGCGGCCATCGCCTACGTCCTGCTCGTCGCGATCCTGAGCCTCACCCTGGTGCAGCTCTGGGTCGGCAAGCGGCTGGTCTATTACTCCTCATGACCGGCATCGTCCCCGCGGCCCGCGTGCCCTTGCCGGAGCCAGCAGAAAACAGAGGGCCAGAACGAGCCAGCAGGGCTGACCGGGGAAAGCAGCGCGAATCACCCGGGGGGTTCCTGTTCAGCCCCTGGCACCTGATCCTGATCCCGATCGCGCTGGTGATGCTTGTCCCGATGGTGTGGATGCTCGCGACGTCGCTGGAGACGCTGAACGAGACCCGGCACTTCCCGCCGATCATCTTCCCGCACACGCTGCGCCCGGCCAACTACTCGGACGTGCTCACCCAGGCGCCGTTCGCGCGCTGGTTCGTCAACACGACGATCGTGACCGTGGTGACGGTGGCGGGGAACCTGCTGTTCTGCAGCCTGGCCGGCTACGCCTTCGCCCGGATCAAGTTCTTCGGCCGCGAGGTCGTGTTCGTGCTGATCCTGGCGACGCTGATGATCCCGTTCCAGGTGGTGATGATCCCCACCTTCATCATCGTCAAGGACCTCGGGATGATCAACACGCTGTACGCGCTGATCGTGCCGAACCTGGCCGGGGCGTTCGGCATCTTCCTGTTGCGGCAGTTCTTCCGCACCCTGCCGGTCGAGCTGGAGGAGGCGGCCAGGATCGACGGGGCCTCGCGGCTGTCCGTGCTCTTCAAGATCGTCCTGCCGCTGTCCGGCCCGGCCCTGGCGACGCTGGCCGTGATCACGTTCCTGTGGACCTGGAACGACTTCCTCTGGCCGCTGATCACGATCTACACGCCGAACAACATGACGCTCCAGCTCGGTCTGGCCACGTTCGAGGGAACGCACCAGACCAGCTTCAACCTGCTGATGGCGGCCAACGTGATGAGCATGCTGCCGGTGCTGCTGCTGTTCTTCCTCGCGCAGCGCTACTTCATCCGCGGGATCGCGACGTCGGGACTGAAGGGCTGAGCATGGCGGACGTGACGTTCGAGAACGTCAGCAAGGAGTTCCCCGGCGGGACGTTCGCGGTGGACGACCTGACGCTGGACGTCGGCGACGGGGAGTTCCTGATCCTGGTCGGGCCGTCCGGCTGCGGGAAGACGACCGCGCTGCGGCTGATCGCCGGCCTGGAGAAGCCGACGGCGGGCACGATCAGGATCGGCGCCGAGACGGTGAACGGCGTCTCGCCGCGGGACCGGGACATCGCGATGGTGTTCCAGAACTACGCGCTGTACCCGCACATGACGGTATACCGGAACCTCGCGTTCGGCCTGAAGGAGCGGCGGACGCCGAAGCGCGAGACCGACCGGCGGGTGCGCGAGATCAGCTCGGTGCTGAGCCTGGACGAGCTGCTGAAGCGCCGGCCCGCCCAGCTGTCCGGCGGCCAGCGGCAGCGGGTCGCGATGGGACGGGCGCTGGTGCGCGAGCCCAAGGTGTTCCTGCTGGACGAGCCGCTGTCGAACCTGGACGCCAAGTTGCGGGTGCAGATGCGGGCCGAGCTGAAGCGGCTGCACAAGAGGGTGGGCATCACCACCGTGTACGTGACCCACGACCAGGTCGAGGCGATGACGCTGGCCGACCGGATCGTGGTGATGTCGGCCGGGAAGGCACTGCAGATCGGCTCGCCGCAGGACGTGTTCTCCCGGCCGGCGAACCTCTTCGTGGCCGGCTTCATCGGCAGCCCGGCGATGAACCTGCTGCAGGGCCGGGCCGGGCCGGCTCCGGACGGGATCGGGAAAACGCAGGTCACCGCGGGTGAGCTGTGCTTCGACCGGGCGGGCGTGCCGAGCGGCGACGTGGTGGTGGGGATCCGCCCCGAATCGATGGTGCCCGGCGGCGAGGACCTGCCCGGGCCGTCGCTCGACCTCGAAATCGAGCTGGTGGAGCCGCTGGGCGAGTCGGCTCTAGTGCACGGCACCGTCGCCGGGACGGCGGCGCGCAGCGGGGCCGAGGAGGAGCAGGCGATCCTGATCGACGAGACGTCGCGCGCCCAGGTGACGGCGATCTTCCCGGCCTCGCTGCAGTCCCGGTCCGGTGACCGGGTGCGGGTGCGGGTGGACCCGGAGCGGATCTACCTGTTCGACGCGGCGACCGGCGAGGCGATCCGCCATGACTGACCTAACGGAGGGGACGGCGATGGGGACCACAGGGATGGGCGCGGGGGGCCACGACACCGAGGGCACGACAGTGACGGCCACCGGCGCGACGGCGAGAGGCGCAGCCGCAGCCGGGCCCAGGATCGTGATCGTGGGCGCGGGCGGCTGGGTGTTCCCGGTGGAGCTCAGCAGGGACATCCTGTCGTTCCCGGCGCTGAGCGGCTGCACCCTCGTGCTCTACGACATCGACGTCGACGCGGCCGCCAAGACGGCGAAGGCGGCCGAGCAGCTGATCGAGATCGGCGGGCTGGCGGCCAGGGTGGAGATCCCGGCCGACCTGCCGGCCGCGCTGCGCGGTGCCGACTTCGTGCTGACGGTGTTCCAGGTCGGAGGGGTCCGGGCCTACGCCCACGACCTGCTGATCCCGCGCGAGTACGGGATCGACCAGATCGTCGGGGACACGCTGGGGCCCGGCGGCGTCTTCCGCGGCCTGCGCACGATCGAGGCGCTGCGGGTGGTAGCGCAGACCATGCTGGCCGAGTGCCCCGGCGCGCTGCTGCTGAACTACACCAACCCGATGTCGGCCAACATCTGGGCCACCGACCTGCTCGGGGTCAACGTGATCGGCTTGTGCCACAGCGTGCAGAACACCGCTGAGCTGCTCGCCCGCGAACTCGGCGTGCCGCTGGACGAGGTGACCTTCGACTCTGCCGGGGTGAACCACACGGCGTGGTTCACCACCTACCGGCGCGGCGAGCAGGACCTGATCCCGCGGATCAGGTCGGTGATGCGGGCCAGGTACCTCGACGAGACCGAGCCGCTGCTGCCTCGCTCCGACGACCCGTACGAGAGCATCGAGCGGGTGCGCGCCGAGCTGATGGAGCTCACCGGCTTCTTCCACACCGAGTCCAGCCACCACGCGAGTGAGTACTGGGCCTGGTTCCGCAAGACTCCGGAGCTGACCAGCCACTACCTGGACCGGCACTGGGACAACCTGGAGATCTCCGCCGCCGTCGACAAGGAGCAGACCGACCAGGCGATCGTCGACGAGGCGCGACGCGACGGCATCCTGCACGGCGGCGAGTTCGCCGCGCCGATCATGGACAGCGTGGTCACCGGCACGCCGCGGATCGTCTACGTCAACGTCCGCAACGATCACCTGATCACGAACCTGGCGCCGGACGCGTGCGTCGAGGTGGCCTGCGTCGCCGACCGGGGCGGCGTCCGGCCCATCCGCTACGGCGCGCTGCCGCCCGCCTGCGCGGCGCTGAACGAGGTGCAGATCGCGGTGCAGCGGCTGACGGTGCGGGCCGCGATGACCGGCAGCCGCGAGCTCGTGCGTGCCGCCGTCGCGCTGGACCCGCTGACCAGCGCCATGTCGACGCTGCCGAAGATCGCGGAGATGACCGACAAGATGCTGGCCGCCGAGGCCGAGTGGCTGCCGCAGTTCGGGCCGTCGGCGCAGCGCTACACCGGCGACGGCTACCTCGCCGGGACCCGGCGATGAGCCGGCCAGGCGGGCGCAGGATCCCGCTGCTGGCAGCGGCAGCCGCGGTGGCCCTGGCCCTCGGCCTGGATGCGGCGGGCGCCGCCCCGGCCGGCGCGACCGCGCCGCTGGCGGCCGGCGCGCGAGCAGGCCAGATCGCGGCACCTATCTCGCGCGGGACCTTGCGGATCACGGGGAGCCTGCGGGACGGCGGGATCGTGCACGCGAGCGGGCTGCGCTGGCGGCCGGGGGCGCTGGCGAGCGGCCAGAAGCTGCTCAGCTTCGAGGTCAGCTACCGCTGGCGGGACTGCGCCGGGCGCAACTCGGCAAGCTGCGTGAGCGCGGCGGACACGACGGCGACGCCGTTCGCGGCCCGCCGCTACATCGTCGGCCACGCCGACACGGGGATGTATCTGCGGCTGAACGGGACAGCAGCCGAAGTCGTGGAGACTGATCCCGCAAATTTCTCGTTCACCATCATTCGCAGTTCCGCCTCCGCTACGAGCGGCGCTGCCGTGCGGGCCTTCCGCCCCGGCCGGCCGCCGGAGACCGAGTTCGTCAACGGCCTGCCCGAGCACCGCACCGGGTCGGCGGAGGAGTACTTCGAGGTCGGCCCGCCGCACTACAACGCGGCGGACGGAAGGCCGGTGCAGCGGTACCGGATCGACGGCGGGGCATGGCGGGCGCTGCCCGGCAAGCGTGTCTTTTACACCGGTAAGCTCGGCATCGGCGCACACAGCGTGGCCGTGCGGACCTCGGACCGGGCTGGGACGACGATCCGCAGGTTCGGCTGGCGGGTCGTTCCGCTGCCAGCGCCGAGGCCGTGCTGGCGGCCGGCCGGCCAGTCCTGCTGGTACCCGCCGCATCTCGACGCCGCCGGCCACCCGATGCGCTGGGACTGGCAGATCGGCCGGGTCACCCCGCTGCAGCGCACCGGAGCCAGCGCGGTCGACATCTACGACATCGACGGCTTCCTCACCACCCGCCGCGAGGTCCGCCAGATCCACGCCAGCTGGCAGGCCAGCACGCTGCCGCACCCGAAGGCCGTCTGCTACCTGGACCTGGCCTGGGAGGACTACCGGCCGGACGCGAGCCCGTCGCCGCACGGCAGGTACTTCCCGGCCGCCGCGCTCGGCAAGGTCTACTACGGCTACCCGCAGGAGCGGTGGGTCGACTTCCGCCAGCTCGACCAGCTCAAGCCGATGCTCAGGGAGCGCATCAGCATGTGCGCGCGCAAGGGCTTCGACGCGGTCGAGCTCGACGACATCGACAGCTTCGACCCGGCGTCCACCACCGGGTTCCACCTCACCCCCGGCGACGCGCAGAACTACCTCGCCTACGCCTTCAACCTGGTGCACCGCTACGGGATGACGGTGCTATGGAAGAACACGCCGGGCCTGGCCTGGTGGGGCGTGCAGTACACCGACGGGGCGATCGTCGAGGAGTGCTACGTGTACCACGAGTGCTTCGCCTCCTGGCAGCTCGGCAGCAGGCAGGACGGGATCACCTGCTCGAAGCTCAGCGGCGCCACGCCCTGCGGGTGGGACGTGTTCACCGCCGACAAGACGGCGAGACAGCCGACCGGCAAGTGGGTCGGGGAGGCCGAGTACGCCCAGGACAGGTTCGTCTGCAACCCGGGCGCGGCGTGCAGGCACCAGCGGGAGTTCGCCACCTTCTGCCGCCGGGTCTACGCCCCCGCCAACGGGTTCGCCGCGGTCAAGTTCGACGTGGACCTGGACGGCGCGACGTTCTACCCGTGCCCGAACGGGACGTGAGCGAACTCATCACGCTAACGTTGCGCCGCCACCTCCGCGGTGACGTCTTGCACCGTGCCGACGTGGGTGTGATTGCCGTCGTCCAGCACCGGGGTGGCCTGGACCTCCGCCCAGCGCAGGTCGCCGGCTGGCTGAATGATCCGGACCCGGTCGCGGTAGGGCAGGCGAGCCTCGGTAGCTGTTGTCAGCCCCGCGAGCACGCGGTCCCGGTCGTCGGCATGGAGCAGGTCAATCCAGCTAACTGTGTCCGCCGTGATGCCCGGCCTGCCGCAGATCTCCTGCAGGCGCGGGTTGCTGTAGGTGACCCGGCCGGCCCGGTCAAGGGAGAAGATGCCGATGGGAGACGACTCGGTCAGCGAGCGGAACCGGGCCTCGCTCTCCCTCAGTGAATCCTCCACGGCCTGCAGTTCGCGGACCTTGTCGGTCAGCTTGGCGCTGACGGCCCGCAGGTGCTCCCGGTGGACCTTGTCGGGCGGTGCGGGTTCCGGGGCCGGGGCCGCTGCCGCGAGGGCCTCGTCTACGGTCGCCAGCAGCGCCTCGGGGTCGGCCGGCTTGGACACGATGTCGTGCACGCCCAGGGCGGCCGCCATCGGCAGCACCTCGTCGCGCAGGTAGTTGGCCGTGTAGAAGATCACTTTCGTCAGCGCCAGGTGGCGGTCGGCCCGCAGTTCCCTGACGAACTCGTAACCGTCCATCACCGGCATGACCAGATCGGTGATGACGAGGTCCAGGCGCCGCATCTGGACGATCCGCAGCGCCTCGGCCCCGTCGCACGCCTCCAGCACGGTGTGCCCGCGGTAGCCGAGGAGGGTGACCAGCAGGTCACGGTTGACGGGATGGTCGTCCACGACCAGGACCGTGGCCATGACGTCAGCCTTCCTGTCGTGGCTGCCGCGCGGCGGAGCGCGCGCTGGGTGCTAGGTGCAGCTCTAGTTCACGGACGAAGGTCTGCGGGTCGATCGGCTTGGTCATGTATCCGTCGAAGCCGCACGCCATGATCCGCTCGCGGTCGCCGACCATGGCGTACGCGGTCACCGCGACGAGCGGGATCGCGGAAAGCACCGGATCGGCTTTGATCAGCGCCCCGGCCTCGTAGCCGTCCATCACGGGCATCTGCAGGTCCATGACCACCAGGTCCGGGCGGTCCCGGGTGACGACGGCCACCCCCTCGGCGCCGTCGCGGGCGGTCAGCGTCTCGTGCCCGAACGCCTTGAGCAGGTAGACCATGAGCTCGAGGTTCTCGGCCTGGTCCTCCACCACCAGCACGCGCGCCATCTCAGCCGACCGGCAGCGAGATGGTGAACGTGCTGCCGGCGCCCAGCGTGCTGCTCATGAGAATGCTGCCGCCGAGGAGCTGGGCCAGCTTCTGGCTGATGTACAAGCCGAGCCCGGTGCCCTCGAATTTCCGCGATTTCGCCTCGCCGACCTGCTCGAAGGCCCGGAACAGCCGGTCCTTGTCATCGTCGGCGATGCCGACGCCCGTGTCGATGACGCTCATCTGGACCGCGCGCCCGTCGTCGGCCATCCGCAGCGCGAGCGTGATGCTGCCAGCCTCGGTGAACTTGATGGCGTTGTTGGCCAGGTTGATGAGAATCTGTGAGAGCGCCCGCCGGTCGGTGCGGACCGTGACGTCCTCGCCGAGGGCGTCGATCGAGAACGCCAGGCCCTTGCCCTCGATCAGCGGCCGGAGCGAGTCGGCCACCTCGGCGACGACCTCCTGGCAGACGACAGGGACGAGCTGGAGTTCCAGCTTTCCCGATTCGATCGTGGCCAGGTCCAGCAGGTCGTTGATGATCGAGAGCAGGTGCTTGCCCGATGTCTGAACGGTGCCAAGCTGGCGGCGCTGGTCGTCGTTGAGCGGGCCGGGCAGCCCCATCAGGAGCGTGCCGGTGAAGCCGAGGATGGCGTTGAGCGGAGTGCGCAGCTCGTGGCTCATGCTCGCCAGGAAGCGGTCCTTGGCGGTGTTCGCGTTCTCCAGCTCGAGATTCTTTTCCTGCAGCGTGTGCTCGAAGAGCTTGCGATCGGTCACGTCGCGGGCGGCCGCGAAAACGCCTTGCAGCTTGTGGTCCTGGTCGTAGAAGGCCGATGCGTTGTAGGACACGACCGTCTCGACACCGCCCCGGCTGCGGGCGGTCAGCTCGTAGTTCTCTACCTTCCCTTCGTGCAGGACGAGGCGGATGCCGTCCTCAGCCTGGTCCGGGTCGGTGAAGTAATGCTTGAAAGGCGAGCCGATCAGGTCGTTGCGTGGATAGCCGGTGAGCGCTTCCATCTGCTGGTTGACGTCAGTGAGGATCCCCACCGGGTCCGTCGTCATGAGCGCGTCGATGTTCGACTCGATCAGTGAGCGGGTGTACACCTGCGACTCGCGCAGCTGCTGCTCAAGCTGATTCTGCGAGGTGCTGTCCCGGGTAGAGGCGAGGATGCCCAGTGGCTTGCCCGCGGCGTCGGTGAACACTCCGGCGTTGAACGACACGGCGATCTTGCGGCCGTGCCTGGTCACCAGCATCAGCTCGTAGCCGAGCACCCGGCCGGAGCCGAACGTCTCCTGCACGCCGGCCCGGGCCCGGTCGGGATCGGTGAAATAGCCGGCGAAGCCGGAGTTCACCAGGTGCTGCCGGGTGAATCCGGACAGCAGCGTCGCCTCGGTGTTCACGTCCGTGATCGCGCCGTCCGGGGCGATGGCGAACAGCGCGTCGGTGGATGCCTCGATCAGGGACCGGTTATAGGCCTGGTGATCGGCGAGCTGTGCCTGCAGCCGGGACTGCTCGGAGATGTCCCGCGCCGAGGCGAAGATGCCCTGCGCCCGGCCCTCTGCCGACCGGAACACCGATGCGTTGAACGACACCGTGGCCTTGCGGCCGCTCTTGTGCAGGAGCACCAGCTCGTAGTTGATCACCTCGCCCCGGCTCAGGGTCTGCTTGACGCCGTCGTCGGCCGCGGCCGGGTCGGTGAAGTACTGGTTGAAGACCGAGCCGATGAGCTCCGTGCGCTCGTGGCCCGCCATCCGGCACATCTGCTCGTTGACGTCGGTGACGAATCCGTCCGGGTCGACCGTGACGAGCCCGTCCACCGACGACTCGATCAGCCCCCTAAGGTAGGTCTGCTGCTCGCGGAGCTGATCCTCCAGGCGGACCCGGTCGGTGATGTCCCTGGCGGAGGCGAAGATGCCGCGCACGTCTCCGTCGGGGCCCTTGAACACCGAGGCGTTGAACGAGACGCGCAGGTGCCGCCGGGTGCGCGAGATGAGCGTCAGGGCGTACTCGTTGACGGAGCCTTCCTCGAAGGTCTGCCGGACGCCGGCCCGCGCGGCGACGGGGTCGGTGAAGTAGTCGGCGAACGGGGTGCCGACGAGCTCGGCCCGGCCATAGTCGCTCATCTCGCACATGCGGTCGTTGACGTCGCTGACGAATCCCTCGAGGTCGACGGTCACCAGGCCGTCGAGAGAAGCCTCGATCAGGCCGCGGCTGTAGGCCTGCTGCTCCTGAAGCCGCTGCTCTTGCGCTTTCTGGGCGGTGACGTCCCGGGCCGCCGCGAAGACGCCCTGCAGCTTGCCGTCGCGGTCGTTGAAGGTCGCCGCGTTGTAGGAGACGAACGTCTGCCGCCCGTCCTTGGCCCGCGCGGTCAGCTCGAAGTTGGTGACCCGGCCGTCCCGCAGCACCAGCTTGATGCCCTCCTCGGCCCGCGCCGGGTCGGTGAAGTAGTCGGCGAACCTGGTGCCGACGAGATCCGCCCGGTCATAGTCGGTCATCTCGCACATGCGGTCGTTGACGTCGCTGATGACGCCGAGGGAGTCGGTGGTCATCAGGGCATCGACGTTGGACTCGATCAGCGAGCGGGTGTAGAGCTGCGCGTCCCGCAGCTGGCGCTCGAGCTCCTGCTGATCGGCGATGTGCCGGGCCGAGGCGAAGATGCCCCGCACCTCGCCGCCCCGGTCCCGGTACACCGCCGCGTTGAAGGACACCGGCAGTTCCTGGCCGTCGGCGGACTGCAGCGTCAGCACGTAGTTAGTAACCTGGCCCTCGCTGAAGGTGAGCCGCACGCCCGCGGCCGCCTGCTCGATCTCCTTGAAGTAACCGGGGAACGAGGTACCGATGATCTGATTGCGCGGGCGGCCCACCATCCGGCACAGCGTCTCGTTCACGTCATTGATGGTCATCTGGTCGTCGACGGTGACCAGCCCGTCCTTGGATGCCTCGATCAGGCCGCGGTTGTACGCCTGCTCCTCCTCGAGCTGAGCTTGCAGGCCGGCCTGCTCGGTGACGTCACGGGCCGAGGCGAAGATCCCCCGGATGTCACCGTCCGGCGACCGGAACACCGACGCGTTGAACGAGACCAGCAGCGCGCGGCCGTCCTTGGTGCGCAGGGTCAGCTCGTAGTTGGTCACCGACCCGGTGTCCAGGGTCAGCCGGACGCCGTCCGTGGCCCGCTGGTCGTCCATGAAATATCCGGGAAATGACGAGCCGACAAGTTCGTCACGGGCGAAGCCGCTCATGCGGCACATGGACTCGTTCACGTCATTGATGGTCATCTGGTCGTCGACGGTGACCAGCCCGTCGTTGGATGCCTCGATCAGGCCGCGGTTGTAGGCTTGCTCCTCCGCCAGCTGGGTCTGCAGTCCCGCCTGCACGGTGATGTCGCGGGCCGAGGCGAAGACCCCCTGCACGCCGCCGCTCTCGGCCCGGAACGTCGACGCGTTGAACGAGACCGTCAGCTCGGCCCCGTCGCGCCGGGCCAGGGTCAGCACGTAGTCCGTCACCGTGCCCTTGTCCAGAGTCTCGGCCAGCCCGGCGGCGGCCAGCTCCTGGTCCGCGAAGTACCCGGTGAACGGAGTGCCGATCAGCTCCTCGGCGCTGTATCCCGTCATCCGGCGCATCTGCGCGTTGACATCGGAGATGATGCCATCGGCGCCGACGGCGATGAGCGCATCGACCGATGCCTCGATCAGGCCGCGGTTGTAGGACTCGGACTGGCGGAGCTGATCCTCCAGCGCCTTGTGCTCGGTGACGTCGCGGGCGGCAGCGAACACGCCCTGCAGCTTGCCGTCGCGGTCGTTAAACGTCGTCGCGTTGTAGGACACGACCGTCTCGCGGTCATCCTTGGCGCGAGCGGTGAGCTCGTAGTTGGTGACCCGCCCCTCCCGCAGGGCCTGGCGGATGCCGTCCACGGCCCGGTCCTCGTCGGTGAAGTACTGCTTGAAGGGCGAGCCGATGAGCTCCTCGCGGGTGTGCCCCGTCAGCAACGCCATCTGCTGGTTGACGTCCGTGATGGTGCCCAGCGGGTCGGTGGTCATCAAGGCATCGATGGTCGACTCGAACAGGGACCGCGTGTAGAACTGGGTCGCCTCCAGCTCCTCGGCGAGCTTGATCTCGCTGGAGATGTCCTTGGAGATGATGAGGAACCCGATCGGCTCCCCGCGGGAATCACGGCGCGGCGTCAGGACGACCCGGGCCTGGAACGCGCTGCCGTCCCGGCGCCGCCGGGTAACGATGCCTTCCCACTTGCCGTCCGCCAGTGCCGTCGCCCGCATCGCGGCGGGCAGCCCGGCCGTCATGTCGGCGGGATCGTGCAGGATGCCGGAGTTCAGCTTGCTGACGACCTCGGCTACCTCGTAGCCGTAGTTCCGCCGCGCGCCCTCGTTCCACAGCAGGATCTTTCCGTCAAGGTCCTCGCCGATGATCGAGTACTCGGTGGACGCCTCCAGCACGGTGACGGCGAAGTCCGCGGCCTCGCCGGGATTCAGGAAGGTTGCGGCATCGAGCATTTCGGCCATGATCGCCTTCCCGGACGGCTCAACCATCAACTTCATTATGTAGTCGGAAGACTACCTTAAGTGATTATCCGGCGGAAGGCGGGACCGGTGTTTCGGTGGTCCACCGGCTGAGGGCGGCGCGCAACTGGTCGGGGTCGATGGGCTTGGTGAGGTAGTCGTCCATGCCGGCCGCGAGGCAGCGCCGCTTGTCCTCGGCGAGGGCGCCGGCGGTCATCGCGATGATCGGGACGCGCTGGCCGGGGCGCTCCTTGCGGCGTAGCTCGGCGGTGGCGGCGTAGCCGTCCATCTTGGGCATCTGGCAGTCCATCAGGATGGCCTTGTAGGGCTTGGTGGTGGCCAGCTGCACGGCTTCCATCCCGTTGCGGGCGATGTCGACGCGGTAGCCGAGCAGGCTGAGGTTGTCCGCGGCGACCATCTGGTTGATCTCGTTGTCCTCGGCCAGCAGGACCATGCCCCGGTCGGACCTGGCCCGGTTACGTTTCGACGCGGGCGGGGCCTGCCGGGCCGCAGCGGCGGCACCGGGGTCGAGGACGGCGAGCAGGCAGTTATATATCTGTGATGGGCAAAGTGGCTTGGGCAGTACCGCGACCGCGCCAGCGGCCGCGGTGGCTTCATCGTCCTGATAAGAGCCCGAGCTGAGCAGGACGAGCTTGGTGGCGGCGATGGCGGGGTCGGCGATGATCCGCTGGCTGAGGTGGACTCCGCTGAGACCGGGCATGTGCTGGTCGATGAGGGCCACGACGAAAGGCTGCTGGTGCTCGGCGGCCTCGCGCAGCAGGTCCAGCGCGGTGTGGCCATCAGCCACGGCCGTCGGGTCCATCCCCCAGGCGCTGACGTGCTCGCTGATGAGTTGCCGGCAGGTGGCGTTGTCGTCGACGATGAGCAGCCGGCGGGCGGACAGGAAGCTGCCAGGCAGCACGCGGCCGGCGGGCGGACCGGGCTGCGGCGCGAGCGGGATAGTGAAGGAGAACTGGCTGCCCTGGCCGGGCTGGCTCTGCACGTCGAGCTGGCCGCCCATCAGCTCGACGAGCTGGCTGGCGATGGGCAGGCCGAGCCCGGTGCCGCCGAACTGGCGGTTGGCGGAGGCGTCCACCTGGGAGAAGGCTTTGAACAGCAGCGGCAGGTCATGCGGGGCAATCCCGATGCCGGTATCGATGACGGCGAAGCTGACCTGCGGCCCGCTATCGGGGGCGTCAGTGGTCGCGGGCGTGGCACGGATCACTATTTCGCCGTGCTCAGTAAACTTCACGGCGTTGCCCAGCAGGTTGAGCAGCGCCTGGCGCAGCCGGCCGGCATCGCCGCGGACGGCGACCGGGAGCGAGGGCGGGTAGTAGCCGACGATTTCGAGGTCCTTGTCGCCGCTGGCCTGGGCCGCGACCTGGACGACCGATTCGAGTAGCTCGTCGAGCCCGAAGTCGGCCTCGACAATAATGATCTTCCCAGCCTCGATCTTGGAGAAGTCGAGGATGTCGTTGATGATGGTGAGCAGTGCCCGGCCGGAGCTGCGGATCGCCTGGGCATAGCGTTGCTGGGCCGGCTGCAGAGGGGTGTCAAGCAACAGCGCGGTCAGTCCGATGACGCCATTCATCGGGGTGCGGATCTCGTGGCTGACCATGGCGACGAACTGCGACTTAAGCTGGGCGGCCGCCAGTGCCTCGTCACGGGCGGTAGCCAGCGCTCGCTCGGCGTGCCTGCGCTCGCTGATGTCGCGGATCGCGGCCGATGCCATCGTCCCCTCGTCGGTATCCAGGGGTGCGAGGCTGATCTCGATCGGGAACTCGCTGCCGTCGCGGCGGAGTCCGGACAGTTCCAGGCCCAGCCCCATCCTGCGGACCTGCGGTGCCGCGAAGTAGCCGCTGCGGTGGCCGGCATGCCGGTCGCGCAACTGCTGCGGTACGAGCATCTCTATGGGCTGGCCGACGAGCTCGGCCGCTGGGTAGCCGAAGAGCCGCTCGGTCTGCTCGTTGACCAGCACGATGCTGCCGCCGGAGTCGACGATGACCATCGCGTCGGGTGCGGCCAGGACCAGGCGGCGGAAACGCTCCTCGGCCTTGAGCCGGTCGGTGATGTCGCGGGCAATGGAGGCGGCTGCGACAACCGCGCCGTTACCGTCACGGATCGGTGAGATGGTCACCTCGACCTGCCGCTGGATGCCGTCCTTACGCAGCCGGACCGTGTTGTGGTGGGTGACCGGGATGCCGCGGGCAACCCGGTCGAGCATCTCCGCCATCTCGACGGGCCGATCGGGCGCGGTGACCAGGGCGATGGACTGGCCGATGGCGTCGGCGGACAGATAGCCGTAGTTGCGCTCGGCAGCGGGATTCCAGCTCACGATGGTGCCGTCGAGTGTCATGCCGATGGTCGCGTCGTCGGTGCCGTCCACGATGGCGGCCAGCAGGGTGCGGGCCTGGTCGGCCTGACGCTGCTCGGTGGTGTCGCGGGCCACCGCGTAGACCATGTCAATGCCAGGGATCGGGGTGGCATTCCAGTTCAGCCACCGGTAGGACCCGTCACGGCATCGGTAGCGGTTGTCGAACGCCACCGTGACCTTGCCGGCTGACGCCTGCTCGGCTGCCTCGGCGGCGGTCCGGCTGACGTCGTCGGGATGGATGAACTCCAGGTACGGCCGGGCGCATAGTTCGTCGACGGTGTAGCCGAAGGTTCGCTCCCAGGCCGGATTCAGGCGCTTGAAGTAGCCGTCGGTCCCGGCTATGCACAGCAGGTCGGTGGAGATGTCGAAGAAGTGGTCCAGTTGCTCAGCGGCGCGCCGCGTCTCATCCGCTGCACGGTTACGTTCGGTGAGATCACGGTAAGTGCCAACGATCATCCGCAGCCCCGCTGCGCTGCGGACGGGAGCCGCGGTGATCAGGACCTCGACGTCGGTGCCGTCCGGCCGGCGGATGACCAGGTCGGATTCGACCTCGGACTCGGCAGTCAGCAAGGTGGTGAGCTGAGCCGTCCCGCCAGCCACGTCCCCCGGCGACCACCATGGATATGGTGGCCCGAGGCCGATAACGTCGTGCGCGGCGAGTCCGGTGATCTCGCACCAGCGCGGGTTTACCTGCAGGATTTCACCGTCGGGGGCAGTGGTGATGACCCCTTCGCGCAGGGAACGCAATACCGACTGGCTGAAGTCACGCTCCTCGCTCAGCGCACGGCCGGCCCGGTTCAGCGCCTCACCAGCGCGGAGAAACACCAGGTACAACGCCACCAGGACGGTCGTTGCGGCGGCCGCGAATGCCCATCCGTCGCCAATGGCAAGGGGTGAACTGCCGATCGCGATCACCAGCAGGGCGATGAGCAAGACAGCGGCCACGATCGGGACAATGCGTCGCAGCGTCGCGGCGCCGAGGGCATTCCCGGAGAAGACATGTGCGGGCGGCAGGTCCGGCCGGCAAGCCAGTATGCCCGCCGCCAGTACCACGAAGGTAACCGTCGAGTTCAGCGCGATACCGGAAGTCTGCGCAGTGCCGTGTCGCAGGTAGCTCACGCCGAAGACATAGCCGAGCAACGCCACGCACGCGACCAGGGCCGTGGCCGGCACGAGTACCCGGGCCGGCCGATGCCGGTGGCCCGCGTCGGCGTCCAGCAACGCCAGGGCCAGGCCGCTGACACCGAACACGACCGCGCCATAGGGAGACGGGCGGCCAGGAACATCATTTGTCGCCCATTCACGTAGCCGACCGGGGAAAAACATCAGGTCGACGCCCATGCTCCGGCCGGTGGCGTATTCCACCAGCAACGTCGCGGCGAGCAACGCCACCAGCAGGCCGAGCACCTGACCGAGGCGACGACCTGCGCCGGCGGGAGCCGCACTGGCGGGAGCGGGAGCGACCAGCCACAGGCTAATCCCGACCGCGATAAAGGCCGCCGCCGTCAACGGCACCATCTTCACGCCGCCTGGGATTACCCGCGCCATGGCCGGCACGCCCAGGCCGTATCCCAGCAAGGTCACGCCACCCACCGTGATGGTCCACACGCTGACTGCCCCGACGAGACGCGGTCGCCGGCGGGATCCGCGAGACTTCTTACCCGGAATAATCACTCTGAGTATTATACTAGTTACAAAATGTAGTTACGGATCGAGCAGGCCGACAACGGGGCGGACAGGGATGCCGGTGCAGGACAGTGCCGTCGCGGTGATGCACCAGGGTGACCTGCCGGGGCTGCCGGAGCTGCCGGGACTGCCAGGGCTGCCGGGGCCGGCTGCGGGCTCGTTCGGCGCGGAGGTGCTTTCGAAGCTCGGCCATGAACTGCGGAGCCCGCTGGCCGCCATCATCGGCCTGACGAAGGTCATGCTGATGCGGCTCAGCGCGGGCACGGCCGACGCGGCGACGCAGGCCAGGCAACTGAAGTTGCTCCAGGCCAGCGCGGCCGCGTCACTGGCGACCATCGAGCGGGTGGTCGACCTTGCCAGGATCGAGTCTGGACTGGCCTGCCCGCTGCCTCGGCTCGTCGACTGCCGGGGCATCGTCACCGACGTCGCCGCGCAGCTGCGGACGGCCGCCGCGGAGCGCGGACTGCGGTTGTGCGTCGATGTCCCCGACCGCCCGGTGATGGTCAGCACCGATCCGGACATCGCCGGCCGGCTGCTGCGCGAACTGGCCGGGAACGCACTGAGGTTCGCCGGCGCGGGCGAGGTGCGCATCCGGCTGAAGGCTGGCGCCGAACCGCTCGTTATCGACGTGTCCGATGACGGGCCGGGCATCGCCGCAGCCGAGCAGGCCCGCATATTCGGGCCGTTCGAACGTGGCGAACGTGCCGCGGACAGCGACGACGGCGCTGCCGGGCTGGGCCTGTACCTGGCCAGCAAGCAGGCCGAGCAGATCGGCGCGCAGCTGAGCGTGGCCAGCCAGGCCGGGTCGGGCAGCACCTTCAGCGTCACCTTCACTGATAGCAGCGCCCAGCCCGGCACCGGGCCCACCGCGATTCGGAGGAGCTGAGATTGGCCACAGTCCTGGTCGTCGACGACCGCGCCGCCAACCGCGAGATCGCCCGCGCGACGCTCGACCACGGCGGGCACCTGGTGATCGAGGCCACCGACGGCCACCAGGCCCTCGCCCTGGCCAAGAGCAGCCGTCCCGACCTCGTGCTCACCGACGTGCTCATGCCGGGCATGGACGGGTACCAGTTCGTCCGCGAACTGCGCGGCGATCCGGAGACGGCCGGCATACCGGTGCTGTTCTCCACCGCCAACTACCGCGAGGACGAGGCACAGCCGCTGGCGACAGCATTCGGAGTCAGCCAGATCCTCTCCAAGGACGCCAGCCCGCAGGAACTGCTCGATGCCGTCGCCGTGGCACTGCACGCGGGGCCTGCGCCCATCGCCCTGACCGGAACCGACTTCGGCGTGCAGCACGTGGACACGGTCAACGCCAAGCTGCTGGAGAAGGTCCAGGCTCTCGACCAGAGCGAGGCCAGGTTCGCGGCCATGGCGGAAGCAGCGCCGGTCGGCATCGTCATCGCCGACAGCCGCGGGCTCGCCACCTACGTCAACCCCCGGCTCAGCGAAATCACCCAGGCACCCGCCGCCGAGTTGCTCGGTGACGGCTGGCAACGCTGCCTCAGCCATGACCAGCGCCAGGCCCTCGGCTCTCGGCAGCCCCTGGACGCACAGCGCCACCAGGCACACCTCACGCTGCCCGACGGCCAGCAACGGTGGCTGACCGTCCTTTTCCGCGGCGTCCGCGACGCCGAGCAGGCCGTGGCCGGGTTCGTCGCCATGATCGACGACGTCACCGCCGTGGTGCAGGCGGGCGAGCGCAGCCGCGCCGAGGAACGCGAACGCGAGAGCGAGGCACGCCGCCGGGTAACGGCCCGCTTCGACAGCCTCGCGCGGATGGCCGGGGGGGTGGCGCACGACTTCAACAACCTGCTCAACATCGTGATGTCCTTCGACCAGTTCGTGCGGGAAGCCGTCGCCAACACCAGCGGCACGCTGCTGACCGACGTGCAGGCCCGTGCCATTCTCAGTGACGTCGACCAGATCTACCGGGCCGGCCAGCGGGCCGCCCATCTCACCAACCAGCTGCTGACCTTCGGCGGCCGGGACATGGTCAAGCCCGCCGTCGTCGACGTCAACCTCGTCGTCGGCGAAGTCCGCGACATGATCGCCGGCACCATCGGCCAGCACGTCACCGTCACCACCCGGCTCGACCCGGGCCTGCGCCACGTCCTCGCCGACGCCAGCCAGATCTGCCAGGTGCTGCTCAACCTCGCCGTCAACGCCCGCGACGCCATGCCCGACGGCGGGTCCCTGCACATCGAGACCGCCAACACCCGGACCGAGGCCGGCGGGCAGGCGGCCGGCCTTCCGGTCGCCGAGTGCGTCCATATCGCCGTCACCGACACCGGGCACGGCATGCCGCCTGCCACCGCCGCGCAGGCGATGGAGCCGTTCTTCACCACCAAGCCGGCCGGCCAGGGCACCGGCCTTGGCCTGGCCACTGCCTACGGCGTCATCAAGCAGGCTGGCGGCGAGCTGACCATCGACTCCGCTCCCGGTCGCGGCACCACCATCCACATCCACCTCCCCGCCACCGACCAGGCCATCGAGGCGATCGGTGACGTCACCGCCGCGCCCGCCGCCGCGGGCCAGACCATCCTGGTCGCCGAGGACGAAGACGGCCTTCGGCAGGTCGTCACCCGCCTGCTGACCGGCGCCGGCTACCACGTACTCGCCGCTCCCAACGGCCAGCAAGCCCTCGCCATCGCCGAACGCCACGACGACGTCATCCACGCCCTGGTCACCGACGTCGTGATGGCTGTCATGAACGGCCGCGAACTCGCCGAAGCACTCCAGCGAGCCCGGCCGGACACCCCCGTGCTCTACATGTCCGGCTACGCCGCGCAGATCATGACCGGACAAGGCCTGCTCGACCCGGGCGTCACCGTGGTCAGCAAGCCGTTCACCAAGGCCGAGCTGCTGAACGCGCTGAACGCGACCATCAACAGGCAGCCAGCACCCGCCGCCGCGGCGGCGCAAGGCTAGCCGCCGGGACGCGCAGGCCAGCGGCCAACTACGCTGTTGGCGTGGCGCCGCGGGGCCGTGGTGCGGCGGACATCGCCAGGGCAAACGGCGGCAGGCCCAGGCGGGCGGACTCGAGGGGAGCGGGCGGCGTGAGCATCCTGGGCACCCGGGTACTGCGGATCGAGGATCCGCGCTTCCTGACCACCGGCGGCGTCTACACCGAGGACGTCGTGGACGACCGGCTGACCGGCGCCTGCCACGTGTTCTTCGTCCGCTCCCCCATCGCGCAGGCCAGGGTCGGAGCCATCGACGTGACCGAGGCGGCGGCCGCGCCCGGGGTGATCGCCGTCTTCACCGCGGCCGACCTCGACGGCCTGCCGGACATCGGCCCGATGATGCCGGGGCTGGTGAACGAGCGGATGCGGCGCAGCCTGCTGGCGACCGACGTGGTCCGGTTCGTCGGCGACGCGGTGGCCGCCGTGGTGACCGAGCAGCCGTACCAGGGCGAGGACGCCGTCGAGCTCGTCGGCGTCGACTACGAGCCGCTGCCCGCCGTGGTCGACCTGGCCGATGCCCTGGCCGACGAGGTCGTGCTGTTCGAGGAGGCCGGGACCAACGTCGCGGCAACATTCGGCGACCCGGCGGCGCTGGACGAGCACCTGTTCGACGACTGCGAGGCCGTCGTGACGCACACCATCATGAACCAGCGCGTCGCCCCGGCCCCGATGGAGACCAGGGCGGCCGCGGCCGCCTGGGGAAAGGACGGGCGGCTGACCGCCTGGATACCGAACCAGGGAGCGCAGGGAACGCGGGACAGCCTGGCCAGCCTGCTCGGCATCGACGTCGCGCAGGTTCGGGTGATCACCCCGGACGTCGGCGGGGCGTTCGGCGCGAAGTTCGGCGCCGACCCGGAGCACGCGGTCGTGGCCTGGGCGGCCAGGCGGCTGGGCCGCCCGGCGCGGTGGACCGAGACCAGGCAGGAGAACCTGATCGCGATGACCCACGGGCGGGCGCAGCAGCAGACGGTCACGATCGGCGGCAGCCGGGACGGGATCGTCGGAGCCTACCGGCTGGAGATACTCCAGGACGCCGGCGCCTACCCCCGGATCGGCGCGATCCTGCCGTTCCTGACCATCCTGATGACCCCAGGCCCGTACGCGTTCGGCAAGGCCGAGGCGGTCGCGAAGACGGTCGTCACCACGACCACGCCGCTTGGCGCCTACCGCGGCGCGGGCAGGCCCGAGGCCACCGCCGCGGTCGAGCGGGCCATGGACCTGTTCGCCGCCGAGATCGGCATGGATCCCGCCGAGGTCAGGCGGCGCAACCTGCTGCCGCCGTTCACCGAGCCGCACCAGACCGCGTTCGGCGCGCTGTACGACACCGGGGACTACGCCGCCGCGCTGGACAAGGCGCTCGCGGCGGCGGACTACGACGGCCTGCGCAAGGACCAGGCGGAGCGGCGGGAGCGCGGCGACGTCGTCCAGCTCGGGATCGGGCTGTCCTGCTACGTAGAGATCACCGGCATGGGCGACGGGGAGGCGACCCTGCCCGAGGAGAACGCGACCGTCGAGGTCCATGCCGACGGCAGCGCGACGATCCTCACCGGCACCTCGCCGCACGGCCAGGGGCACGCGACCGCCTGGGCGATGCTGGCCAGCGACAAGCTCGGCATCCCGGTGGACCGGATCACGCTGAAGTGGGGCGACACCGACATGATCCCCGAGGGCGGCGGCACCGGCGGCTCGCGCAGCCTGCAGCAGGGCGGGGCGGCCGTGCAGCAGGCCTCGGTGGAGCTGATCGAGGTCGCGCGGCGGCGCGCCGCCGACGAGCTGGAGGCCAGCCCGGCCGACCTGCTCTTCGATGCCGGGCGGAGCGCGTTCTTTGTGGCCGGTGACCCGGAGGCGACGGTGCCGCTCGCCCGGCTCGCCGAGGCCGAGCGGCTGCTGGTGCGCACCGTGTTCTCGGCGCCGGGCGCCACGTTCCCGTTCGGGGCGCACGTGGCGGTCGTCGAGGTCGACACCGAGACCGGGAAGGTCGTGCTGACCAGGATGATCACCGTCGATGACGCCGGGTTCGTGCTGAACCCGCTGCTGGCCGAGGGGCAGCGGCACGGCGGCATCGCCCAGGGCGCGGCGCAGGCACTGCTGGAGGAGTTCGTGTACGACGCCGACGGCAACCCGCTGACGGCGAGTCTCGCCGACTACCCGTTCCTGTCGGCCACCGAGGTACCGAGCTTCGAGCTGGCCGCGATGGCGACGCCGACCACCTACAACCCGATCGGGGTCAAGGGCATCGGCGAGGCCGGCACGATCGGCTCGACGCCTGCGGTGCAGAACGCCGTCGTCGACGCGCTCGCCCACCTGGGTGTCCGGCACGTCGACATGCCCGCCTCGCCGCAGCGGGTCTGGCGGGCACTGCAGGCGGCGCGGGCCGGCACCTCGGGGGGTTCCGGGGGGTCGTCCCCCCGGGCCGGCACCTCGGGGGGTTCCGGGGGGTCGTCCCCCCGGGCTAGCACCGCGGGGAGTGCGTGATGCGGGTCGAGCTCATGGTCAACGGCGAGCGGCGCTCCGACGACGTCGAGCCGCGGCTGCTGCTGGTGCACTATCTGCGCGAGACCTGCGGACTGCGCGCCGCCAACGTCGGCTGTGACACCACCTCGTGCGGCGCATGCACCGTTCTTCTGAACGGGGCATCGGTGAAGTCATGCACCATACTGACGGTCCAGGCCGCTGGTGGCGAGGTAACGACCGCCGAGGGCCTTGCCGCACCGGACGGCGAGCTGCATCCGGTGCAGCGCGCGTTCCGCCAGGAGCACGGCCTGCAGTGCGGTTTCTGCACGCCGGGAATGGTGATGGCGACCGTGGGCCTGCTGGCCGAGAACCCGCACCCGACCGAGGCGCAGGTGCGCGAGGGTCTCGAAGGCAACCTGTGCCGGTGCACCGGCTATCACAACATCGTGCGCGCGGTGCTGGCCGCGGCGAGTGCCGCGGACGCCGGGAGCGAGCAGGTGGGCTCGTGATCCCCGCGCGGTTCGACTACGTGGCGGCCGAGTCGGCGGCGCACGCGGTTGACCTGATGGCCAGCCTCGGCGACGAGGCGAAGCTGCTGGCCGGCGGCCATTCACTGCTGCCGATGATGAAGCTGCGGCTGGCCGCGCCAACGGCGCTGATCGACATCGGCGGCCTGACCGAGCTGGCCGGCGTCCGCGCCGATGGCGACGAGCTGGTGATCGGCGCCACCACGCGGCACGCCGACCTGGCCGCATCCGGGCTCGTCCGGGCCGGGGCGCCGTTGCTCGCCTACGCCGCCGCGCAGGTCGGCGACCCGCAGATACGGCACCGCGGCACCATCGGCGGCTCGCTCGCGCACGCCGACCCGGCGGCCGACCTGCCGATGGCGCTGCTCGCCCTGGGCGGCTCGGTGGAGGCCCGCGGTCCCGGCGGCACCCGGCGGATCGCGGCAGACGATTTCTTCGCCAGCTTCTTCGAGACTCACCTGGCGCCCGATGAGCTGATCACCGCCGTCCGGGTGCCGCGCAGGCCGGGCGCCCCGTGGGGCTACCAGAAGTTCGTCCGGCGCGCCAACGACTGGGCGATCGTCGGGGTCGCGGCGGCCGGCGGCAGGATAGCGCTGGCCAACATGGGCCCGGTACCGCTGCGGGCCGGCGCCGCCGAGCAGGCGCTGGCCGGCGGCGCGGGCGTCGCCGACGCCGCGCGGCTCGCCGCGGAGGGGACCGAGCCGGGCGAGGACATGCACGCCGACGGCGAGTTCCGCCGGCATCTCGCCCGCGTGCTGACCCGGCGCGCCCTCGAGCAGCAGGCCGGAGCCGCCTGACGAGCTTGCGTCAGGGCCGGCCCCGGCTCATGCCCCGGCTCATGGCCCGGCTCATGGCCCGGCGATGATCTCCATGGTCACCGTGGAGGAGTACGTGCCGGCCAGGGTGTTGGACGGCACGTTGAGCCACCAGCCGACCGGGTTGGCGGTAGCGGACCCGCCGATGACGATGGACCCCTTGCCGGTGCCCGCGCTGGTGTCATAGACGTTGACGGCCGTCGGCGCCGACGCCGCGGTGGTGATGGCCACCGGGTACGTCGTGGTGTTGGTCGGCGGCGTGCACGTCGATCCGGTGGTACAGGTAGTGGTCGGGGCCGTGGTGGCGGCAAACGAGGTGACGCTCCCGTTGGACGAGAACGTCCCGGCATCCGCCAGGGTAAGGGATCCGCTGGTGAACGTCGTGGCCGAGACCGTGACGTGCCAGCCCGCCCCGGTTCCGGTGGCGTCGTCGATCAGGTACGACTGGTGCGCGGCCGTCGGGTCGACCAGATTCTGGTCAAGACCGGCCACGTTGGCGGCCCACCCCAGGGCGCTCGGCGCGGTCAGCGTAAGGGTGCCCGAGGACAGGATCAGCGTGCCCGTCATCGTGCAGGGGGTTCCGGCCGCCGTCGCGGTACCGCACGCCGCCGCGCTGGCGCTACCGGCGGTGAGCAGGACAACCGGGCCGACCCCCCCGACCAGCAGCCCGCAGGTCCCGAGCAGGCAAGCGATGCGCCTCCCCCTCCCGGGCAGGCAAGCGATGCGCCTCCCGGACACGCGCGTCAGATGTCTCGATTCCACCGCAAGCCCCCGTCTGAAACTGAAAATAACTCTCCGTGTCTAAATACTAACACTAAGTATTAATGCCCACGATAATCTGCCGAGCGCTACATGCCGCTTACGCACGTAATACGAACATGGCCCGGCGGCGAGGGCCGGCCCGGAGGTTACGGCGCGGAGATGATCGTCAGGCTGATCGTGGAGGTGTAGGCGCCGGCCTTGGCGCTGGCGGGCACGTTGACCCACCAGCCCACCGGCAGGGCGCCGATCCCGATGGTGACCGACCCCAGGCCGGTCCCAGTGCCGGTGTCGTAGACGTTGACGGCCGTCGGCGCCGAGGAGGCGGTGGTGATGGCCACCGGGTACGTCGTGGTGTCCGTCGGCAGCATGCACGTCGACCCGGTCGAGCAGGCCGCGGTCGGCGCCGTGGTGGCGGTCTCGGAGGCAGAGCTGCCGGTGCTCACGAAGGTGCCCGCGTTCGCCAGCGTGACGGTGCCGGTGGTGAACGTGGTGGCCGAGACCGTGACGTGCCAGCCAGAACCGCTGCCCGTCGCGTCGTTGACCAGGTACGAATGGTGCGCGGCCGTCGGGTCGACCAGCTGCTGGTCAAGGCCGGTCTCGGTGACTGACCAGGCCAGCGCGGACGGCGAGGTCATGGCCAGGGCGCCGGTGGTCACGCCCAGCGTCCCGGTCAGCGTGCAGGCCGTCCCGGCCACCGTCGCGGTCCCGCACGCCGCCGCCTCGGCGGCTCTCCCGGCGAGCAGGACGCTGGCGCCGGCCACCCCGGCCAGCAGCACACCAGCCCCGAGCAGGTGCCCCCCGCGCCCGCCGGTCGTGCCCGCCAGACGTCTCACCCGCGCCGTGTCCTCCGTAGGATCATTAGTTACTTTCTGTATCTTATTATTACCCTAAGTATCCATCGGTAACCGTCCACCTCAGTAGGCATGGTTGCGCCTGCGGCGGAGCAGCAGCGCAGCAGCGGCGGCGAGGATCAGCAGGCCGAGGACGAGCAGCGCTACAGCCCAAGTCGGCACTCCGCCAACGGGGACGACGGAGTAGGCGCCCGGCCCGGTGTGGATGACACGGACGCGCGGCGGGGAGGGTATCGTGACCGAGCCCGCCCACCTCGCGATCAGGCCGTTACCGTAACGGATCCGCACGGTGCAGGGAACCGTCGAGCCTTCCGGGATTGCCTGGGCGTTGACGGGAATCACCGCCCGGTCCTGCGGCAGCACGGTCGACGCGACGACGGCGAACGAGTGACGCGTGCCGGCGACCGTGCAAGACGCCTGGCCCTTGCCGTGCGCGAATTGCTGCCCGGTGTTGGCTAGCTTGATGTTCAGCCGGGCGAGCGTCCCGATGGCTCCGCCAAGCACGTCGGGAATCACCAGCCGGTCCGTCATCCGGGACAGCGATCCGACGGTGACAGCCACGCCCACGGTGACCTGCTGGATGATGATCGCGCTGGCTCGCGACTTTCCGTTCGAGCCGACCTGCACCGGCGGCGGCGCCGTGGCGAGCTCGGCCGTGATGCCGGCCAGGTACTGGCGGCGGCGCGTCCCGGCGGGCACGCGCACGGTGAACGGCAGCGTCTCACGGACGCCGGCCGGCAGCGTGATCGTGCTCGGCAGGCTGTTCACCCAGCAGCCCGGGCCGCGGCAGCTCTGGTACGAGCGGTTGAAGGCGCTGCCCCCGTTGGCCGCCGTGACGCCAGTGGACCGGCTGATCCTCAGTTTCTCTGTCGCCCGCGACAGGTTGGCGATGATCGCGGTGGCCACGACCGACTGGCCGCCAGCCACGTTCATGGTGAAGTACGGGGCCGCGCGCCCGTCGCTGGCAGGCGCGGGTGTGAGGCCGAAGGAGCCGTTGCCGGCGTTGCCGACCGCGGCGGCGGGCAGGGCCGGGGCCGCCACCGCGACCATGGCCAGCGTCGCCAGCGCGGCGACGGCCGCCCGCCGCGCGACGCAATGCCCGCCAGCGCTCGCCCCCCGATCATGATGGCGATGGCGGACTGTCCTGAGCAGGAGATCGTCGCTGCCGTAGTCGTTCATGGGCCGGACACCACGGAGAGCGTCACGGTCGACGTGTACGAGCCTGTGTAGACAGAGGCTGGCACCTGAACCCACCATCCAATCGGGTTTGCGGCGGCAGAGCCGCCGATGGTTATCACGCCCTCGCCAGTGCTGGTCGAGGTGTCGTAGATCTTGTAGATCGTCGGTGAGCTGGCAGCCGTGGTGATGGCCACCGGATAGGTCGTCGTGTCCGTCGGCAGCGTGCAGGTGTAGACGCAAGTCGCGGTCGGGGCGGTGGTGCTGGCGGGAGAGCTGGTGCTGCCAGCGAAAGTAAGGGCCGCGCTGTTGGGCAGCGTGTGCGTCCCGTTGGTGAACGTCGTCGCCGAGACCGTGATGTTCCAGCCCGCACCCGTCCCGGTGTTGTCGGTGGCCGTCAGCTGCTGGTCCCCCGAGACGGCATCCACGGCGCTCTGGTTACCGCCGCTGCCGGTGACGTTCCAGGTCAGCGAGGTCGGCGAGGTCAGCGACAGGATTCCGATCGGGCCCACCGAGACCGCCGGGCTGCTTGGTACCGAGGGCCCGTCGGTGGTCAGGGTGACCACCGTGACCGAGTACGTCGTCCCGTTCGCCAGCCCGGTGATCACGCAGGTGAGCGCGCTGGTGGTGGAGCAGCTGAAGGTGCCGGAGGCGGACGTGGCGGTGGCCGTGTACCCGGTCAGCGTGCCGGTGCCGAAGCTGGCCGGCGCCGTCCACGAGATCGTCGCCGTGGCGGTCCCCGGCGTCGCCGTCACCCCGGTCGGTGGCCCGGGGACGATGCCCTGCACGACCACCGCGACGTTGCTCTGAGTGGTGGAGTTGTTCCCCAGGTCGCCGCTGGCGTCGTCGCCCCAGCAGTAGAAGACGCCCGTGCTGTCCTCGGCGCAGGTGTGCGAGGTGTCGGCGTCGATCTGGAACAGGGACGCCCCGGACAGCACCCCGCTGGTGGTCACAGCGACCGCCGTGGTGACCGCGGTGGTCGAGTTGTTCCCCAGCTGGCCGCTGGTGTCGTTGCCCCAGCAGTAGGCCGCGCCCGCGGTGGACAACCCGCAGGTGAAGTCGTTGGTAGAGAACGTCCCGCTGTTGGTGGTGATCTGGATCAGCGTCACCCCCGACAGCGCCCCGGACGTGGTTACCGCTACCGGCACCTCGCTCCCGGTGGTGGTGGTGCCATTGCCGAGCCCGCCGGTGCCGTTTCCGCCCCAGCAGTAGGCGGCGCCCGTGCTGGCCAGCGCGCACATGTCGGGATAGCCCGCGCTGATCGCGGTTAGCGTCAGCCCCGCCAGCGCGCCGGTAGCGGTCACCGCCACTGGGGTGGTCTGGGTAGCGGTGGCCGTGTTGTTCCCCAGCTGGCCATAGGTGCCGGCGCCCCAGCAGTAGGCCGCGCCTGCGCTGGACAACACGCAGAACGTGCTGCTCTTGCCGCTGATCTGGGTCAGGGTCACCCCGGACAGCACCCCGGAGGCCGTCACCGCCACCGGCACGCTGCTGTTGGTGGTCGAGTTGTTGCCCAGCTGGCCGTTGGTGCCAATCCCCCAGCAGTAGGCGACACCGGCGCTGGACAGCGCGCACGCGGAGTACGAGCCAACGGTGATCTGGGTCACGGTCACCCCCGACAGCACCCCGCTGGTGGTGACCGCCACCGGCGTGGTCTGCGTGGTGGTGGTCGTGCCGTTCCCCAGGTTGCCGCTGACGCCCCAACCCCAGCAGTAGACGGCGCCCGCGCTGGACAGCGCGCAGGTGAAATCGTCGGTGCCGCCGTTACCGCCCGCGCTGATCTGGATCAGCGTCGCTCCCGACAGCACCCCGCCGGTGTAGACCGGCACGGGCACGCTGCTCGCCGTGGTCGAGCTGTTCCCCAGCTGGCCGTAGCCGTTGCTGCCCCAGCAATAGGCCTTGCCGTTACGCAGCAGGCACGAATGGCTCTGCCCGACCGAGACCATCGTCGACCGTGCGGTCACCGCCACCGGCACCGCGAAGTTGGCGCCCGTGGCCGGGTTGCCCGACTGGCCGCTGACGTTCTGGCCCCAGCAGTACGCCGCGCCCAGGTCGTCCAGCGCGCACGGGAAGGGAACGCCGTAGGCGCCGCCGGCGCTGATCTGGCTGAGAGTCAGCCCGGACAGCACACCGGACACCGACACCGCCACCGGCACGTTGCTCTCGGTGGTGGTGTTGTTCCCCAGCCCGCCCCCGCCCCAGCAGTAGCCGGCGCCCGCGCTGCTCAGCGCGCAGGCGATCTGGTAGCCGGTGCTGATCTCGGTGAGGGCCACCCCGGACAGCGCCCCGGACGCCGTCACTGCCACCGGTACCAGGCTCTGCGTGGTCGAGTTGTTGCCCAGCGCGCCGTTGCCGTTGTACGCCCAGCAGTACGCGGCGCCCGCTACCGAAAGCACGCAGGTGGAGTTGGCCCCGGTGTCGATCTGGGTGACGGTCACCCCGGCCAGCACCCCGGCGGTGGACACCGCCACCGGCACGCTGCTCGCGGTGGTCGAGTTGTTGCCCAGCTGACCGTTGTTGTCGACGCCCCAGCAGTAGGCCGCGCCCGCGGTGCCCACCGCGCAGGTGGTCCCGTCACCGGTGGTGATCTCGGTCAGGGTCACCCCCGACAGCACCCCGGACGTGCTGACCGCCACCGGCACGGTGCTCTGCGTGGTCGAGTTGTTGCCCAGCTCGCCGTCGGTGTCGTCGCCCCAGCAGTAGGCGGTGCCCGCGGCCGACAGCGCGCAGGCGAAGCCCAGGCTGCCGCCGGCGCTGACCTGGGTCAGGGTCACCCCCGACAGCACCCCGCTGTTAGTGACCGCCACCGGCACGGTGCTCTGGGTGGTCGAGTTGTTCCCCAGCTGGCCGGTGGCGTCGGCGCCCCAGCAGTACGCGGCACCCAGGCTGGACAGCGCGCAGGTGAACTGGAAGCCGGTGGCGATCTGGGTCAGGGTCACCCCGGCCAGCGCCCCGCCGGTGTAGACGGCCACCGGTACGGTGCTGGACATCGTCGAGTTGTCGCCCAGCTCGCCGTAGGTGTTGTTGCCCCAGCAGTAGGCCATGCCGACGCGGATCATGCACGAATGCGAGTACCCGGCCGCGATCGTGGTCGCCTGCGGGGCTGCCACCGCGGCCGGCACGAGCAAGCTGGCCGCCGTGGCCGGGTTGCCGGCCTGGCCGCCTGTGTCGGCCCCCCAGCAGTAGGCCGCGCCGGAGTTGCCCAGCGCGCAGGTGAAGAGCCCTCCGGTGGGGGCACCGCCGGCGCTGATCTGGGTCAGGGTCGTGGTGGCGGGCACCGCGCCCGCGGATACCGCCACCGGGACGAGGCTCTGGCTGGCCGTGTTGTTACCCAGCCCGCCCTGGCCCCAGCAGAAGCCGGGGCCCGCGCCGGACAGCGCACAGGCGTGCTGGTAGCCGACGCTCAGCTGGGTGAGGTCGACGCCCGACAGCACCCCGGAGGCCGTCACCGCCACCGGTACCAGGCTCTGGGTGGTCGAGTTGTTGCCGAGCTGGCCGTTACTGTTGTATCCCCAGCAGTACGCGGTGCCCGCGGCGGAGAGCACGCACGTGCTGTTGGCCCCGGAATCGATCTCGGTGAGGGCCACCCCGGCCAGCACCCCGGCGGTAGACACCGCCACCGGCACGCCGCTGGTGGTGGTCGAGTTGTTGCCCAGCTGGCCGGTGGCGTCGGTGCCCCAGCAGTAGGCGACGCCCACGCTGCCCAGCGCGCAGGCGCCGGCATCACCGCTGGTGATCGCGTCCATGGTCACCCCCGACAGCACCCCGGCGGTGCTGACCGCCACCGGCACGTTGCTCTGGGTGGTCGAGTTGTTGCCCAGCTCGCCGTCGGTGTCGTCACCCCAGCAGTAGGCGGCGCCCGTGCTGGCCACGGCGCAGGTGAAGCCGAAGCTGCCGCCTGCGGTGATCTCGGTCAGGATCAGCCCCGCCAGCACCCCCGACGTGGACACCGCCACCGGCACAGTGCTCTGAGTGGCCGAGTTGTTGCCCAGCTGGCCGGTGGCGTCGTAACCCCAGCAATAGGCGACGCCCGCGGCCGACAGCGCGCACGTGTCGAAGTAGCCGGCGCTGATCTGGGTCAGCGTGACCCCCGACAGCACCCCTCCGGTATAGGTAGCTACCGGCACGCTGCTATTGATCGTCGAGTTGTTGCCCAGCTGGCCATTGCTGTTGCTGCCCCAGCAGAACGCGTGACCGCCGCGGATGACGCACGTGTGGCTGTACCCGGCCGCGATCGTCGTTGCCTGCTGCGGGGACACCGCCACCGGCACGCTGAAGTTGATGCCGGTATCGGTATTGCCGAGCTGGCCGCTGCTACCCAGGCCCCAGCAGTACGGGGCCCCCGTCGAGTCCACCTCGCAGTTGAAGTACTGCCCGCCGGTGAGCTGGGTGAGGGTGGCCACCGCCGGCACCGACCCGACGGGCTCGACCAGCGCCACGGTGCTCTGGGCGGGCGAGGTGGTGCCGAGCTGGTCATCACCGTTGTCGCCCCAGCAGTAAGCAATGCCGGTGCCGTCCAGCACGCAGGTGGCGTCATAACCGGAGTCGATCTGGATCAGGGTCTTCCCCGACAGCGCCCCGCCCGTGTACACCGCCACCGGCACGTTGCTCTCGGCCGTCGCGTTGTTGCCGAGCTGGCCGTTGGTGTCGTAACCCCAGCAGTAGGCGGTACCCGCGCTGCTCAGCGCGCACGCGAAGTTGTTGCCGGCGGCGATCTGAGTCACGACCGTCGTCGAAACGATCGCGGATGGTGCGCCAACGGTCACCGCCACCGGGGTGGCGCTGCTGGTGGTCGAGTTGTTCCCCAGCTGCCCGTCGGCGTTGCTGCCCCAGCAGTAGACGGCGCCCGCGGCCGACAGCGCGCAGGCGGCGTTCGGCCCGGCGCTGACCTGGCTCACGGCCACCTGGTAGAGCGGCGTGCCCGTGGTAGCCGTCACCGCCACCGGCACGCTGCTTGAGCCGGTGGTCACGCCGTTCCCCAGCTGGCCGTTGGACTCGCTACCCCAGCAGTAGACGGCGCCTGCGCCGCTCGCCGCGCAGATGAAGTTTGCGCCGGCGCTGATGGAGGTCACGACCACCCCGGACAGTGCCCCGGACGTCGTCACCGCCACCGGCACGTCGCTGCTGGTCGTCGAGTTGTTCCCGAGCTGGCCGCTGCTGTTCAGCCCCCAGCAGTAGACGGTCCCCGTCTGGCTGAGCGCGCAGGTGAAGCCGTTACCGGCGGCGACCTGGGTCAGCACCACGTTGGACGGCACCGACAGCACCCCGCCGGTGTACACCAGCACCGGCACGCTGCTGCTGATGGTGGAGTTGTTGCCCAGCTCGCCGTAGGTGTTGTCGCCCCAGCAGAAGGCGTTGCTGACGCGGATCATGCACGCGTGGGTGTAGCCGGCCGAGATCTCGGCCGGCACCACGGTCGCCACCGGCACGAGGAAGTCGACCGACACGTCCGGGTCCCCGAGCTGGCCGCTGGTGTCGGTCCCCCAGCAGTAGCCGCCGCCCGCGGCGGCCAGCGCACACGTGTAGTACTGGCCGCCGCTGATCTGGCTGAGCACGACCCCCGCCAGTACCCCGGCGACGCTCACCGCCACCGGCACGGCGCTCTGGGTGGTCGAGTTGTTCCCGAGCTGGCCGTAGGTGTTGTTGCCCCAGCAGTAGGCCAGGCCGGCGCTGGACAGCACGCAGCTGGCGTCATAGCCGGAGTCGAGCTGGGTCACGGTGATCCCGGACAGCACCCCGGCGGTGTACACCGCCACCGGCACGTTGCTCTGCGCGGTCGCGTTGTTCCCCAGCTGGCCGTTGGTGCCGTAACCCCAGCAGTAGACGGCGCCGCCGCCCAGCGCGCACGCGAAGTTGTTGCCGTTGGCGATCTGGGTCACGGTCACCCCGGACATCGGCGTGCCGGACGTGGTCACCGCCACCGGCACGCTGCTGGGGGTGCTCGATGCCGTGTTGTTCCCCAGCTGGCCGCTGGTGTCGGCGCCCCAGCAGTAGACGGCGCCCGCGCTGCTGATCGCGCACGCGTCGTACGGCCCGGCGCTGGCCACTGTCATGGTCAGGCCGGACAGCACCCCGGCGGTGCTGACGGCTACCGGCACGAGGCTGTTGGTGGTCGAGCTGTTCCCCAGCTGGCCCTGGGTGTCGTTGCCCCAGCAGTAGACCTTGCCGCTGGCCACCGCGCACACGGAGTTGAGGCCAGCGCTGATCTCGGTCACGGTCTTGCCCGACAGCACCCCGGATGTAGTCACCGCCACCGGCACGTTGCTGTTGGTCGTCGCGTTGTTCCCTAGCTGGCCGCTAGTGCCCAGCCCCCAGCAGTAGACGGCGCCCGCGCTGCTTAGCACGCAGGTGAAGTACTGCCCGGCGGCGATCTGGGTCAGGGTGATCCCGGCCAGGACCCCGCCGGTGTACGCCGAAATCGCCGCGGCGCTGCTGATGTTCGACTTGTCGCCCAGCTCTCCGTAGGTGTTGTCACCCTCGCAGTAAGCGCCGCCATAGTAGATCGCGCAGGTGTGGTTGTACCCGGCCGAGAGCGCGCTGCCCGAGGCTGCCGACGCGAGCGCAGGTGAGGCGGACACCACCTGGACAGCCACGCAGATCCCGGCCAGCAGCGCCAGCGCCGCCCCGGCGGCCGCCGGATGCTGCCATGGTCGCCGCCGCGGCCCCGATCCGGACCCTGCGTGCCGCCGCGCCGCCCGCCGCTGCCCCGATCCAGGCCCTGCGTGCCGCCGCGCCGCCCGCCGCTGCCCCGATCCAGACCCTGCGTGCCGCGGCGCCGCCAGCCGCGGCCCCGGCCGGCCTCCGGACAAAACATTTCTTACCCTTGCCGGGAATTTCATTACCCAGCGAATAGGGCATCATTCGTATTTCTACTCACAGTGTCCGCCCCCGGAAACCCGTTATGTACTGATAAGCAATGAGAAAACCCCACAGCAACCTAGACCATGAATACATCTGGCCAATATTAGTCTTCCCGGGAAGACTAATAAGAAACGTGCCGAAGTGGCACGATTATCGCAGCACCACGGCGACCGCCTTTCAGACCGCGCCGGATGCGGCCCTGTCGACGGTCTTCCCCACGATGGCGTCATCGGATGAATCAATGATTGCCAAGAGCAGCGTGGGCCCTGCCGGTCGTTGCCAAAGGTCAATGTCGTCAAGCTTGCCCACAGTGATTCCCCCCGGCCAGCTGACGGCAAATCCCCGTGGAATTCCCCTGCCGTCTGCAACACGGGCAAAGGCTGCGACCGCCTACCCCAGGCTGCTGTTCCCTGCCCTGCATCAATCAATACCCGGCCGGGACCAAGCCGTCAAATAGCAAGCGGATGCCGAGTGCGCTGAGAGGATCCGCGCGTCCGGCAGCCCTGCGGTATGTCGAGCAAGGATCCCCGGTGGGCCACGCGTGCGGGCGCCGCAACGCCGTGATGGTTCCGCGTCCCGGCGCCGGCCATCATGTGTAGGGACGTAGTTGCCGTGCAGCAGCCGGGAAGCCGTGATGGAGTTGAGGCCGTGATGGAGTTGAGGCCGTGATGGAGTTCGAGCACATCCTGATGGAACGAGCCGGGCCGTTCGCGACGATCACGATGAACCGGCCGAACCGCCGCAACGCGCTGTCCGAGGCGCACATGCGCGAACTCATCGACGGGTTCACCCGCGTCGGCGGCAGCGACGCGGCCGGCATCATCCTGGCGGGCGCGGGGCCGGTCTTCAGCGCCGGCCATGACTTCGCCGATGTCGCCAAGGCGGACCTGCATGCCGCCCGGCGGCTGCTGCTGACCTGCACCGAGCTGATGAACCTGATCCAGTCGGTGCCGCAGCCGGTGATCGCCCGGGTGCACGGGCTGGCCACCGCCGCCGGATGCCAGCTGGTGGCCGCCTGCGACCTGGCCGTGGCGGCCGAGGCGGCCGCCTTCGCTGCGCCGGGCGGCAAGGGCGGCTGGTTCTGCCACACGCCGATGGTCGCCATCGCGCGGAACGTCGGCCGCAAGCGCGCGGCCGAGCTCGCGCTGACCGGCGACGCCATCACGGCCCGCCGCGCGCTGGACTGGGGACTCGTCAACGCCGTCGTGCCCGGCGCGGAGCTTGACGACGCGGTGCTCGCGCTGCTCGCCCGGGCGACCCGCGGCGACCCGGAGTCCAAGGGGATCGGCAAGACCACCTTGTACGCCCAGCTCGACCTGGCGCAGGCCGATGCCTACCGGCTCGCCGTCGAGGTGATGGCCGCGACCTCGCAGACGGACGCCGCCAGGGAGGGCATCGCCGCCTTCCTGGAGAAGCGGCCGCCGTCGTGGCCGTGACGCGCGCGGCGAAAACGGTGACCGGACGGCTGACCAACTGGGCCGGGAACGTCACGTTCAGCGCGCAGCGATTCCACCGGCCGGCGTCTGTCGCGGAGTTGCAGCGCATTGTCGCGGGCAGCGAGCGGGTGCGGGCGCTCGGCACCGGGCATTCGTTCAATCGCATCGCCGACTGCCCCGGTGATCTCGTCTCGGTGGCGGGCCTGCCGAAAACCATCCAGATCGATCCCGGCCGGGCGAGCGTCACGGTGAGCGGAGGCCTGCGATACGGGGAGCTGGCCGGGCGGCTGGACGAGGCGGGCTGGGCACTGCGCAACCTCGGATCGCTGCCGCACATCTCGATCGCCGGCGCGTGCGCCACCGGGACGCACGGCTCCGGGGACGCCAACGGCAACCTCGCGACGGCCGTGTCGGCGCTGCAGATGGTGACGGCCGGCGGCGACGTCGTCACGGCCAGCCGGACGGGCAACAGTGACTGGTTCGGCGGGATGGTCGTGGCGCTCGGCGCCCTGGGGATCGTCACCAGCCTGACGCTCGACCTGGTTCCTGCCTTCGACATGCGGCAGTACGTCTACGAGGGACTGCCGCGGGACCAGCTGGACGAGCACTTCGCGGACATCCTCGCCAGCGCGTACAGCGTGAGCCTGTTCACCGGCTGGCGGGGCGGGCCGATCGACCAGGTGTGGCGCAAGTGCCTGGCCGGCCCCGGCGAATCGCCCGGGCCCGAACCGTCGCGCTGGCTGGGTGCGGCACTGGCCGACGGCCCCCGCCATCCCGTGCCCGGCGTGTCCCCGGTGCACTGCACGCAGCAGCTGGGCGTAGCAGGGCGCTGGCACCTGCGGCTGCCGCACTTCCGGCTGGAGTTCACCCCCAGCAACGGCGATGAGCTGCAGTCGGAGTACCTGGTGCCGCGCGAGCATGCGATCGAGGCCATCACCGCGATCGACCGCATTCGCGAACGGGTGGCGCCGGTGCTGCAGATCTCGGAGATCCGCAGCGTGGCGGCGGACGAGCTGTGGCTGAGCCCGAGCTACCGGCGGCCGTCGGTGGCGTTCCACTTCACCTGGATCAAGGACCCGGATGCGGTGCTGCCCGTGCTGGCCGCGATCGAGGACCAGCTGGCGCCGCTGCGGGCGAGGCCGCACTGGGGAAAGCTGTTCGCCGCGAGCCCGGCAGCGGTGCGCGGACTGTACGAGCGGCTGCCCGACTTCCAGCGGCTGCGCAGCCACCTTGACCCAGCGGGCAAGTTCGGCAACGAGCTGGTCGACTGCTACGTCCCGGCCGGCCCGTCGTAATCCTCTTGGCCGCTGACGTCCAGGTCGAATATGGCCGCTAACACCCATATCAGATCTTATCCTTTTGTTACTCAATGTAGTATATACTTTACTTATAGTAATCAAAATCAGCGGAGCTGGTCCTGTCCTGCGAGACGGCCAGGCAGCGCGGGCCCGGAGTCTGACGGCAACACGTAGGGATGATGCATATGGTCAAGCCGACTAGCCTCGGCTCCGCCGAGGAGGCGAAGCTGGCCGCCGAAGTCCAGCTCGCCGCCGAAGTCCAGCAGGCCGCCGAAGTCCAGCAGGCGGCGCGGGCCGCTGACGCCAGGCCATCGTCGCGGGACGCGATCATCGACATTACCCGGGCCGGGATCGTGAGCGGCTGGAACCCGCCTGCTGTACTCCTGTACGGCTACCTGGAGGAGGAGATCGTCGGCCGCGCCGCGGACGTCATCTGCCCGCCGGAGGCGCGAGCCCAGGAAGCAGAGGTGCTGGGGCGGATCATCGCGGGCGGTGCGACGGAGCGGTACGAAGCGGACCGGATCTGCAAGGACGGGACGGCGGTCAAGGTGTCGATGACCGCGGCGCCGATCATCGACAAGGCAGGTGCCGTCACCGGAGTAACCGCGGTGTCGTGGAAGGTCGGCGGGCGGCAGGGAGTGCACGACCAGGTCGAGGCGGGTGTCGAGAGCGAACGCCGCAACGCGCGGGAGGCCCAGGACCGGTTCGACGTCAAGGTCGACAACGAGCGCCGCGACTCCCGCGACGCCCAGGAGCGGTTCGACGCGAAGATCGATGCTGACCGCCGCAATACCCGCAAGGCTCAGGAGCGCTACGACGCGAAAGTCAACGACGAGCGCCGCGACTCCCGCGACGCCCAGGAGCGGTTCGACGTACGAGTCGACGTCGAGCGCCGCCGTTCCCGTGACGCCCAGGACCAGGTCGAGAAGGAGATCGAGAGCGTCCGCCGCGACGCCTGGAAGATTCAGGACCGATTCGACGTGCGACGCGACGCCGAGCGCCGCGCGGCCATCGAGAAAAATGAGCAGCTGCAGGCACGGCTGCAGCAGGCCCAGCGGCTGGAGAACCTGGGCCAGCTGGCCGGCGGCATCGCGCACGACTTCAACAACCTGCTCGCCGTGATCCTCAACTACGCGACCTTCGTCGCCGAGGAAATGGGCGCCGCGACCGAAGCGGACTGGGCCGGGCGCTGGGAGACGGCCAGCGGCGACGTCGGGCAGATCACGCTGGCCGCCGAGCGGGCCGCCCGGCTGACGCACCAGCTGCTCGCCTTCGCCCGCCGCGAAGTGGTCCGGCCGCAGGTCCTCGACCTCGACCCGGTCATCGCCGGGGTGACGGAGATGCTGCGCCAGACCATCGGCGAGCACATCGAGCTGGTCTTCTCGCCGGCCGGCGACCTGTGGCCGGTGCTCGCCGACCCGGGCCAGCTGGAGCAGGTGCTTGTCAACCTCGCGGTCAACGCCCGCGACGCCATGCCCGGCGGCGGCACGCTGACCATCGACACCGCCAACATCACCATCGACGCCGACTCCATCGCCGGCGGATCCAAGGCACAGCAGGGACGCAACGTGCGGCTGCGGGTCAGCGACAGCGGCACCGGCATGACCGCCGACGTCGCCGAGCACGCCTTCGAGCCGTTCTTCACCACCAAGCCAGAAGGCGCCGGGACCGGGCTCGGCCTGGCCACCGTCTACGGGATCGTCGCCCAGGCCGGGGGTCACGTCCAGATCTACTCCGAGCCCGGGGCGGGCACGACCTTCAGCATCACGCTGCCGGTCACCGCCGAGGCGGCCGTGGCGATCGTGGAGCACGTGCCCTGCCAGCGCTCCCCCAAGGGAGAGACCATCCTGGTGGTCGAGGACGAGGACGCGCTGCGCGAGGTGGCCAGGCGGATCTTCGTCCGCAACGGCTATCACGTGATCACTGCGGCGAGCGGGCCGGAGGCAATCGAGATCGTCCGCGCCTTCCAAGGCGACATCCACCTGCTGGTCACCGACGTCATCATGCCGCAGATGCTCGGGAAGGAAGTCGCGGACAAAGTGCTGGCGCTCAAGCCGGACATCGAGGTGCTCTTCATGTCCGGCTACGCGCGGCGGGTGCTCAGCACCCAGGGCATGCTCGACCCTAACGTTGCCCTGGTGGAGAAGCCGTTCTCCGAAGCCGACCTGATGGAGATTGCCGCACACGTGCTCAACGGCCACTTCCGGGGCTACAAGACCATCGAGGGCACCCAGGCCTGACCCTGGCCTGGCTCACGGCTGAGCCAGGCCAGGTCCGCACCGCGCGAGACGCTGAACCTACCCGCTACCGCGATCGGCCGGGGAAGCGGGCAGCCATGCGCTGAAAGTCGTGCTGATACCGGGTTCGGAGGAGATGTCGACGATCCCGCCGGCCTGGCCGATGATCCCGTAGACGGTGGCGAGGCCGAGACCGCCACCCTCGACGAAGGGCTTGGTGGTGAAGAACGGCTCGCCGGCGTGCTCGAGGACTCCTGGCGGCATCCCCGTGCCGCTGTCGCGGACGCGCAGGCACACGTAAGTCCTCTGAGTGAGCCCTGGATGGCGCGGCCCCTGAGCGTGGTCGGTCGTCATGTTCTGCGTCTCGATCGAGATGGTGCCACCGGCGGGCATCGCGTCGCGGGCGTTGATCGCGAGGTTCACCAGGACCTGCTCGATCTGGTCCGGGTCGGCGGTCACGGGCCAGGGTTGCGGGGCGAGAGACAAATGGAGCTCGATGCCGGCGCCGACCGTGCTGCGCAGTAGCTCTTCGATCCCGGTCACGACCTGGCTGAGGTCGATGAGCTGCGGGCGGACCAGCTGCTGGCCGCCGGCGGCGAGCAGCTGGCGGACGAGCTGGGTCACTCGCTGGCCAGCGTCCTCGATCTGCTGGGCATCCCGGCGGACGCTGTCCCAGGCATCCTTGTCGATGCCTCGCTCGGCCCGTTCCGCTGCCTGGCCGCGGATGAACGCCGCGTAGCTGAGCATGACGCCGACCAGGTTGTTGAAGTCGTGCGCAACTCCGGCGGCCAGCCGGCCGATGCCTTCCCGCCGCCGCGACCGGTGCAGCTGGCCTTCCAGCGCAGTGCGCTCCGTCCTTTGGTCAGCCTCGGCGACGGCGCGCCGGACCACCGATGCGAGCCGCGCGGGCCGGTCTTTCAGTACGTAGTCTGTCGCCCCTTGCCTGATCAGCTCGACTGCTGTCTCGTCTCCCAGCGCACCGGACAAGACGATGAACGGTACTTCCGGGCAATGCTCCTGCGAGATCTTCAGCGCGTCCTCGCCGGAGAAACCCGGCAAAGAGAAATCAGACAGGACCACTTCCGGGCGAAAGGCCAGGAGCTGCTGCACGAATGACGCCTTCGTGTCCACCACCACGGCAGTGAAGTCGATGCCCGCGCGGGCAAGGAGATGCTGCTCAAGTTCGGCATCGGTGGGCTGGTCCTCAAGGATGAGGATACGTAGCGGGCCGCGCCGCGCTGAATCCGCCGGATCCCCGGCCGGCCTCGGCCCTTGCCGAAGGCCGACGGTCTCATCCGGCTCGTCGGTGCCCGGCCTGATGGCAAACTGCGCGCCGCTCATGGTCGTCGCTCTCGGTACACGCGGGCGCTCAGTCTTTGGCCGCCATCGTCGACGCCCCGTCGGTGAGCGATGGCCCGCCGAGGTCGGGCGGGGGCTCGCTGAGCAGCAGCCAGAACATGCCGAGGACGTTCATCGCCTCGGTGAAGTCGGCGAACTTCAGCGGCTTGCGCACGTAGGCGTTGGCGCCGCCGCTATAGCCGGCCAGGACGTCCTCTTGCTCTTTGGAGGTGGTGAGGATGACGACGGGGATGAGCCTGGTCCGTTCGCCGGCCCGGATGCGGTTCAGCACATCCAGGCCATCGACCTTGGGAAGGCTCAGGTCGAGCAGGATGAGGCCGGGGAGCGCCGCGCCGTGGTCAGCGAAGAGCAGCCTGATGGCCTCGGCGCCGTCACGGGCCACCGTAACGTCGTTCAGCATGTTGTTCTTCGTCAGCGCCCGCAGCGTCAGCGCCTCGTCGTCGGGATTGTCCTCGACCAGCAAGATGTGCTTCATCAATCTGCCTCTCCTGAGGTAGTGGAGTTGCTCATAGACTCGGTCTCCTTCGCGTCCAGGCTGAAGTAGAAGGTGGCACCCTTGTCGACGGCGCCCTCGGCCCAGGCACGGCCGCCGTGCCGCTCGACGATCTGCCGGACGCTGGCCAGCCCGACGCCGGTGCCGGCGAACTCGCACATCGGGTGCAGCCGCTTGAATGGCTGGAACAACTTGCCCACGTACTCGGGGTCGAACCCGGCCCCGTTATCGCGCACGAAACAGCAGATCCCTGCCTCCCGCGTTCCCGTGGTGCCGAACTCGATCAGCGCCTCGTCCCGCTGGCCGGTGAACTTCCAGGCGTTCTCCAGCAGGTTCTGCAAGACCGTGCGGATCAGCACCGGGTCCGCAGCCGCCCGGACACCGGCCTGGATGTCGAACCGGCCAAGGCGGCCAGGAGCGCTGCGCTGGAGCTCCGCGGCGATGACGGCGACCTCAGCGCTGAGGTCGATCTCCTTGACGCCCTGGATCTCGGTCCGCCACAGCCGCGACAGGTGCAGCAGGTCATCGATCAGCAGCGCCATCCGCTCGGCCGCGGCGTCGATCCGCTCGGCGTACCCCCGGCCCGCGTCATCAAGTGAGCCGCCGTACTCCTCCAGCAGCGCAGTGCTGAAGCCGCTCAACGCCCGCAGCGGCGCGCGCAGGTCATGCGAGACCGAGTAGGTAAACGTCTCCAGGTTACGGTTAGCCCGCTGGAGGTCATCCATCCGGCCGCGAAGATCGGCAGCCGCCCGGTGCAGCTCCGCCGCCACCCGCTGCTGCTCGGTGACGTCCCGCGCGATCGACGACGTGCCCACCAGCGACCCGTCGTCGTCATGGATAGCCGACAGCGTCACCGCCGCCGGAAAGGTGCTCCCGTCCTTGCGCCGCTGCATGGCCTCGACGAGCAAGCTGCGCGTGCCGTCCGGCCTGTCATGGTCTCGGGCGAACGCGGCAAGGATATCCGCGTTCTGGCCGCCTTCGCCGTCGGCACTGACGACCAAGATGCTCTGGCCGATGATCTCGTCTGCCGGGTACCCGTAGATGCGCTCGGCGGCCGGGTTCCAGCTGGTGACCAGCCCGCCGACGTCCTTGCTCATGATCGCGTCGTCGCAGGAGTCCACGATCGACGCGAGCAGCGCCAGCCGCGCCTTGACCTTCCTGGCGTCCCACCCGGCCAGCAGCTCATCGGCCCGCACCAGCTCGGCGTTCAGCCGGCCAAGCTCGTCCCCCGCACCCCCGGCCGGCTGCAGCGGCTGGCCCCGCCCCAGCCGCCCCGCGTTCGCCGCAGCCACCGCCACCCGCCGGGAGATTCCCGAGGTGAACAACGCCACCCCCAGCAGCCCGCACAACAGCCCCAGCACCAAAGCCGCCACGTCCAGCAGGTCCGTCGTCGTCTCCAGCCGGTTGATCGTCCTCAGCTGAGGCGCCAGCAACGCCGCCGGGCCGGCCGTCAGCCCCGCCACCTCACCACGCAGCAGATCCATCGTCTTCTTACCGTTCAGCAGCGCAGTACGCAGGTTCCCGCCGCTGCCCAGCCGAGACCGCAGACCCCCGCCGGACACGTCGGCGCCGACCACGGAGCGTATCCGTGCAAGTTCCACCAGCACCTTGCCGGTGGTCCCGTTGACCACCCGCTGCCGGCCGCTGTCGCCCTCGGCCACAGCCGCGGTCCGCAGCGACGCCCGCTCCGCGCCGAGCCGCGACAGCGCGAGGTTGTACGGGCCAAGGAACAGCGGATCACCGGTCGCGGCGTAACCGCGCACGCCCGTCTCCGCGTTCACCGCGTCCGCCAGCACCAGGTTCGCCGCGACGGTCAAGTTGCTGGTCGCCAGGGCCACGCTGCGCGCCTGGTGCTGGTTGTACTGCAGCACCAGGTTCGCCGAGATCGTGCCCACGAAGGCGATCAGCGGGACCGCGATCACGATCAGCCCCTTCGCCCGTACCGACCGGTCGAGCCACCAACCCTGGAGCCGACCCTGGCGATCCCCCGCAGGCAACGCCGGGCTTGCTTCGCGTGATCCCAATGCATCCCCCGGATTTCCCGGATATCACTCAAAGTAGTCAATAGTTTACTACAGGCTACAGGACGTAGGTTTCGCTAATCTGCGCAAGCCGAGCAGCCCCGGTCCCGGCCCGGATACCCGTGTGTTATGACCATGAGTGTATATTTAATTGCACACAGTTACGAGCCATGGGGGCTGCGATTACGGATGCCCAGAATTCTGGTAGTCGACGATGAACCGGACCAGCGGTTCCTCCTACGGAGGATCTTCGAAAAGGCCGGGCATGAGGTCACCGACGTTTGTGACGGTGCCGCCGCGCTGGCGGCCGTGCGCGAGTCGCGACCGGATCTGGTGGTGACCGACATCATGATGCCGATCATGAACGGCGTCGAGCTCATCGGGCGCCTGCGCAGTGACCCCGTCATGGCGGGCATCCCGATCCTGGCGGCGAGCGGGGACCCCCATCTCGCGGCCATGGCGGACGCGATCTTGCCCAAGCCTTACTCGTGGCAGCGCATGATCGCGATCGCCGATGCCTTGCTGAAGCAGGACGTGGTCTGAGTTGCGGCGGATAGCCACCAACGTGCCGGGGCTGGACGTGGTGCTCAACGGCGGACTGGAGCCGGGATCGGTCGTGGTCGTGGCGGGCGCGCCTGGCACCGGCAAGACGGTCCTTGGGCACCAGATCTGCTTCGCGAACGCTACCGCTGAGCACAAGTGCGTCTACTACTCGACCGTGTCCGAGCCGCACAGCAAGCTGGTCAGGCACCTGGAGCAGTTTGCCTTCTTCGACTCCCATGCCCTCGGCGACAAAGTCGAGCACATCCACCTGGGCGCCTTCCTGCGGCCCGGACACCGGAACGGGCTTGAGCCCCTGGTGAAGGAGATCCTTCGAAAGGCGGAGGACGAAGAGCCCGCCATGGTGGTGATCGACAGCGCCAAGATGCTGCGCGAGTTTGCCGACGAAAGCCAGTTGCGTGCCGCGTTCTACGACCTGACCGGCCGTCTCCCGCATACCGAGACGATGCTGGTGCTGGTGGGCGAGTACACGCCAGACGACCTCGTGACGGGCATCGAGTTCGCCATGGCGGACTGCATCGTGCAGCTTGAGTATCAGGCCCGTGAGCCAGTCGACCGGCGGTGGCTACGGATCGTGAAGATGCGCGGCGGAAGCCAGCGGCCCGGAAAGCATACCTTCCAGATCAACGCCTCGGGCATTCAGGTCTTCCCGCGGATAGAGACCCTGATCCCGGCCGAGGTGGCGGCGGTCGCCGGCCGGATCAAGAGCGGGATCCCCGGCTTGGACGCGATGATGGGCGGCGGGATGAACCAAGGTGACGCCTCCCTGATCCTGGGACCGTCGGGCGTCGGCAAGACCATCTTCGGGCTGCGCTGGATCGCCGAAGCGCTGGAGCACGGGGAACATTGCCTGTACGTCACCTTCCAGGACACCGCGGATCAGCTCGTCAGCATCGCCGCCGACTTCGGCTGGGACCTCGGCTCAGCCCGCGAATCGGGGCAACTCGTCATCTCGCAGGTCCCGTTGGGCAACCTCGACCTTGACGTCCTCGCCGACGCCGTCCGAGCGGAACTCGCCAGGCAGCAGGTTGACCGGGTCGTCATCGACAACCTGGCCGAAATGGTCTTCGCCAACAGGGAATCCGAACGTCTCCCCGCGTACGAGCGCAGCCTCGTCGGACTCATCCGCGCGGCTGGCGGCTCACTGCTCGTCAACAGCGAGACGAGCACCTACGGCCTGGCCACGAAGTCGATGGGCGGGCTCATGTTCCTGTTCGACAACGTGCTCGAGCTGCGCTACATCGAACAGGAATCCGAGGTGGGACGCGCGATGAGCGTCGTCAAGATGCGGAACAGCCGGCACGCGATGTCGCTGAATCAGTACACCATCGGCGATCATGGCGTCACCATCGGAGCGAAGCTCGAAGGAGTCACCGGCGTCCTCGGCTGGAGCGCGCTACGCGCGCCCGACGGGGAAACCATCGGTTCCGGCCGAGGGGCGTCCGCTGGGTCGCCGCACCGAACGTCGTGACCTGCGGGACAGGCGCGGCGGGCAAGCCAGCCAAGCCGTGCGGTTCCCCGGTGCTCAGTCCAGCGGGCCCCCGGTGTTCTTATATCCCCGGAAGTGGCCGTTGAGCACCTGTCCGGCCTTGGCCAGCAGCTCAGCCTCGGAGAACGGCTTCTCCACCAGGACCACGCCGGGCTCCAGCCTGCCCTGGGACGCGAGGACCGGCCGCGCGTAGCCGGACATGAAGAGCACCTCGATTCCTGGCTTGACCAACCGCATCTTCTCCGCGACCTCCTTACCGAGCATGTGCGGCATGACGACGTCGGTGACCAGCAGGTGGATGTCGCCCGGATAGTCGCCGGCAACGTCGAACGCTTCCGGGCCGTTCGCGGCGGTGATCACGTGGTAGCCGTTGCGGTCGAGTATCCGCCTGGTCACCTCGCGCAGGGCCGGCTCGTCCTCGACCACCAGGACGGTCTCGCCGGTGGGCGCCCGCCGGTAGGGCGCGACATGCACCGCCGGAACGGTTACCTCGGCGGTGACCGGCAGCATGATGGTGAAGGTCGTGCCGCAGCCCGCCTCGGAGTAGATCTGGACGTGCCCGTCGGCCTGGGCGACGATCCCGTAGACGGTCGCGAGGCCGAGCCCGGTTCCGGTGCCGTCCCGCTTGGTGGTGTAGAACGGCTCGAAGGCGTGGTCGATGACGTCGGCGGTCATGCCGCTGCCGGTGTCGCTGACCCGCAGTCGCACGTTCCGGCCAAGCCGTGCCTTGGATCCCCCGGCGACGGTGTCGGCGTCCACGGTGACGTTGCTGGTATCGATGGTCAGGATCCCGCCCGCGGCCATCGCGTCGCGGGCGTTGAGCGCCAGGTTCACCAGCACCTGCTCCAGCTGGCCCGGGTCGGCCAGCACCGGCCACAGGTCGCCGGCCAGCGACGTGACGAGGTCGACGTGCTCACCGAGCGTCCGGTGCAGCATTTCCTGCACCGCGGCGATGACGTGGTCGAGGTCGAGGACCTGCGGCTGTATCACCTCCCGGCGGGCGAAGGCGAGCAGCTGGCGGGTAAGGCCAGCCGCCCGCTCGCCGGCCCGCTTGACCTGCTCAAGGTCGTTGAGGGCTGTCTCGCGGCGCTGCGGCCAGTCCGCCTCGGTCGCGACGGAGAGCTCGTCGGAGACGAAGGAGACGTAGTTGAGGATCACCGCGAGCAGGTTGTTGAAGTCGTGCGCAACGCCGCCGGCCAGCTGGCCGAGGTTCTCCAGGCGCTGAGCCTGCAGCAACTGCTCCTGAGACTTTTCCTGCTGAGCCTGCAGAGGTCCGTCGCCTTCGCGTCGCCAGTACTTGCCGCGGGCATCGGACTGCTCGCCGAACCCGCGAGATATCGTCGTAGCGCTCGCGACGTCACCTGCCGCGCCAAAGAACGGCAGCGCGGTGAGCGACACCGGGACGACCGTGCCGTCCTTACGGCGCCGGTCCGTGCGGTACTGTTCCACCTCTTCGCCGACGGCGATCCGCCGCAGCACCTCGGCCTCCTGATCAAGCCGGTCGTCGGGGTAGAGCAGCCGCGCTTCGCGGCCGACGATCTCCTGCGGGGCGTAGCCGTAGAGGCGCACCGCGGCCGGATTCCAGCTGGTGATGACGCCGTCGGGGGTCATGCCGATGATGGCGTCATTCGTCGACTCGACGATCGCCGTCAGTTCCGCGTGCACGGCAGACTCCGGTGGCGTCGGCTTGACCATATGATTTCCCCCACTAACGGACGCACCTGCCGCGCCAAGCGCTCAGCCAGCCAGAACGACAGCCGGAAACCCCATGCTCTATGACGGACACGGCTATGCTTGCTACTTAGAGTGCTTACTACTTAGAGTGAAATATAACATACGTAGAGTAGCGACCGGGGGGCGCCAGCGGACCCGGTGCCGGGCCGGCGGCTTCGCACGGCGATCTTCTGGCATACTGCGGCAAATGACGCCGCGCCGATCTAGCAGGTCCTTCGGCAAGGGAGGATCCGTTGACTGAGCAAGAACCCGGCCAGGGCCAGCCGCGCGACCCGGGCCAGCCGCGCGACCCGGGCCAGCCGTGGGACCCGGGCCGCGGCCAGCCGTGGGACCCGGGCCGCGCGGCCTACCGGCCGGAGCAACCGGCCTACCAGCCCCAGCAATCCGCGGCCGGTCCCGCGCCTGGCGGCACCGGGTACCCGCCGCCGCCGGCCCCCCCGCCGCAGCAGCAGCGCCCGGCCACCAGGGGTTTCTTTGGCGCGCTGTTCGACTTCGGCTTCACGTCGTTCGTCACGCCCAGGGTCGTCAAGGTCCTCTACCCGCTGATCATGATCTTGACCGGGCTGAGCGCGCTCGGGTTCGTCGGCGTGGCGTTCAAGGCCAGCCCCGGCTTCGGCATCCTGGCACTGCTCGTCCTCGCTCCGCTGTACTTCCTTGTGGTCACCGCGATTTACCGGATATTGCTTGAGTTCTTCATCGTCATCTTCCGGGTGGCCGAAGACATCCGCGCGCTGCGCGAGCGCGGCGACATCCGCTGACGTAGCCGGCCGCGCCGTCGGCCGGCCTCAAGGTCGTGCTCGCCCCAGCTGCGGGTCGACGAGGATCTTGGGTCCGGGACCCGAACCGGCCGGCCGTGCTCCCGCGAGCACGTCGCGCACCTCGTCGAGGCCGACGGTGGCCGCCACCAGCGGGCGCGGATCGACGGATCCTGCGGCGAAGTGCTCGATCGCGCCGGCCAGCCCGCGCGAGGCACCGAGGATCCCGACCGCTGTCACGTCCTTGAGCACCAGCGCCCGGGTGTCGATGGCGCTCGGGCGGCCGGCCAGGCCGATGTAGACCACCCGCTTGCCCGGCTCGACGAGGTCGAGGGCCAGCTCCGGGAGCGCCGCGGCGTTGGAGCAGTCGATGACGGCGTCGAACGGCAGCCGGGGAAGGCTACCTGCCGTCCACGCGCCGTGCACGCCGAGCGTGGCGGCGAACTCGACCGATTCCGGCGTAAGCCCCATGACGTGCACCTCGGCAGCACCGGCGAGCGCGAACTTCGCGGCAAGCAACCCGATCGTGCCCGGTCCGAGCACCAGCACCCGGTCACCCGGGCCTAGCGCTGCGGCCTGAACCGACCGCAATCCGTTACCGCCCGGTTCTGCTAGCGCGCCGGCCACGGCATCGACCGTGGCGGGCAGTTCCCGCAGCGCCGTGGCCGGGACGGCCAGTTGCTCGGCCAGCGCGCCGGGCCAGCCGCCCCGGATGCCGATCTCGAACCTGTCCTCGCACACGTAGTGCAGGCCGCCGCGGCAGCGCCGGCACCGGCCGCAGCCCAGCATCGTGTCACCGGTGACCCGCCGGCGCAGCCATGCCTCCGGCACGCCGTCGCCCACCGCGGACACGGTCCCGCACCACTCGTGCCCGGGGCGGATCGGGTATTCCGCATGGCCCTGGTGCAGGTACGCCATCTCGCCGGTGAAGAACTCGACGTCGGTGCCGCACAGGCCGGCCCGCTCGACGTCGACGACGACCTGGCCAGCCGCCGCCACCGGGCTCGCGACGTCCGCGACCGTGGCGCGGCGCGGTCCGGTGATGACGAAAGCTCTCATGGCGTAGCAGACTCTGCCACGAGGGAAATCCCGGCGCCAGAAAAACGAGCACAGAGAAACCAGCACAGAGAAACCAGCACAGAGAAACGAGCAGCCCATGCCAGCGCAGCGCAGTGCCCAGTGGTACGCGGGAACCGACAGGAACGCCTACATTCACCGGGCGTGGATGCGCCGCGGGCTGCCGGCGCACGCCTTCGACGGACGTCCGCACATCGCGATCGCGAACACCGCGTCGGACCTGGCGCCGTGCAATTCGCACCTGGGCGAGGTCGCCGAGAGCGTCAAGCAGGGGGTCTGGGAGGCCGGCGGCGTGCCGATGAACCTGCCGGTGGTCTCGCTCGGCGAGACGCTGGTCAAGCCCACCGCCATGCTCTGGCGCAACCTGGCCGCGATGGCCACCGAGGAGATGCTGCGGGCGAACCCCGTTGACGGGGTGGTGCTGCTCGGCGGATGCGACAAGACCATCCCCTCGCTGCTGATGGCCGCCGCCTCCGTCGACCTGCCGGCCGTGGTGGTCCCCGGCGGCCCGATGCTGACCGGCACGTTCCGCGGCCAGCCGCTCGGCTGCGGCACGGACGTGTGGAAGCTCAGCGAGCAGGTCCGGGCCGGCCAGCTCACGGAGCGGGAATTCCTGCACTCGGAGTCGTCGATGATCCGCAGCCGCGGCCACTGCAACACCATGGGCACGGCCTCCACGATGGCCTGCATGGCCGAGGCGCTGGGCACGACCATCCCCGGATTCGCCGGCACGCCCGCGCCGGACAGCCGGCTGCTTGAGCAGGCGCATGCCACCGGGCGGCTCGCGGTCGAGCTTGTCGCGCGCGACTGCCGGCCTTCCGCCCTGCTGTCGCGGGGCTCGTTCCGCAACGCGATCGTCGCCCTCGCCGCGATCGGAGGGTCCACGAACGCGGTCGTCCACCTGCTCGCCATCGCTGGCCGGCTCGGGATCGACCTGTCACTCGACGACTTCGACGCGGCCGGCGCCGGAGTGCCGCTGCTCGTCGACCTGCAGCCGGCCGGACGGCACCTGATGGAGGACTTCCACCGGGCCGGCGGGCTGCTCGCCGTGCTGCGCGAGGTGGCGGACCTGCTCGATCCCGATGCGCTCACGGTGACCGGTAAGCCGCTGGTGGAGCATCTGGCGGACGCCGAGATCTGGGACACCGACGTCATCCGCCGGCGCGCCGAGCCGTTGCGCCAGGACGCGGGCATCGCCGTGCTGCAGGGGAACCTGGCGCCCTCGGGCGCGGTGATCAAGCCGGCCGCGGCGTCGCCGTCGCTGCTGCGGCACCGCGGCCGGGCCGTCGTCTTCGACAGCATCGAGGACTTCCGCCACCGGATCGACGACCCGGACCTGGACGCCGACGCGGACTCGGTGCTTGTGCTGCGCGGCTGCGGGCCGAAGGGGTACCCGGGGATGCCCGAGGTGGCGAACCTGCCGCTGCCGACCAGGCTGCTGCGGCGCGGCGTCCGCGACATGGTGCGCATCTGCGACGGCCGGATGAGCGGGACGGCGTACGGCACCGTGGTGCTGCACGTGGCGCCGGAGGCCGCGGCGGGCGGGCCGCTCGGGCTGGTCCAGACCGGGGACTACGTCGTCCTGGACGTGCCGGCCAGGCGGCTGGACGTGGACGTCCCTGCCGCGGAGCTGGCT
>Ga0302325_10001794_pt1 | contig 53781 bp, 53 predicted proteins | sample Palsa_T0_2_FD_201948 | JGI IMG/M metagenome (GOLD analysis project Ga0302325, IMG submission 201948) | Peat permafrost microbial communities from Stordalen Mire near Abisko, Sweden - Palsa_T0_2 | ecosystem: Environmental > Terrestrial > Soil > Palsa > Peat permafrost | place: Sweden: Abisko...
GCGCGCAGCGCTGATCGCGGATCGGGTCGCAAGCGCGCCGCCCGCGCCAGGCAATCCGCCTGGGGCGCGACTGATGGGTCCGGATCACACTGTGGAGCCAGGCGGCACAACGCAGTTCGTAATCGTCGATGAGCTCGGCAACGTTGTTTCCATGACCACGACGGTCGAGAGCATCTTCGGCACCGGCCGCATGGTCGACGGATTTTTCCTCAACAACCAGCTCACGGATTTCAGCTTCTCGCCCACTGATGCCGACGGGCGGCCCGCCGCCAACGCTGTTGCGCCCGGCAAGCGGCCGCGCTCGGCCATGTCCCCGACCATCGTGCTCGATGCGCAGGGGCGCTTCGTAGCGGCGCTGGGCTCCGCCGGTGGACCGGCGATCATCGCCTATATCCTCAAGACCATGATCGGCACGTTCGACTGGCATCTTTCCATGGGCGCGGCGATCGCTCTGCCCAATCTGGTCGTGCGCGGCGGCAACTTTGCCGCCGAAACCGCCCGGTTCGCGCCCGGACTACTCGACGCGCTCAACGCGCGCGGCATGGATCTGCACCCGGGTGAGTACGAGGAGTCCGGTCTGCAGGGTGTGCGCGTGCGAGCCGATGGCTCACTGGATGGCGCTGCCGACCCGCGCCGCGAGGGCGTGGCCCTGGCCTATTGACGCTCGAGTCGGCGGCGGAACGCGGCCTCAACCAATGGGTGCACGAAATGACTGATGTCGCCACCAAGCAGGGCGATCTCGCGCACCAGAGTCGAGGAAATGAACGTGAACTGCTCCTTGGGCACCATGAAAACGGTCTCGATCTCGGGCTCGAGGTGGCGGCCCATGTTGGCGAGCTGAAATTCGAATTCGAAATCGGACACCGCGCGCAAGCCGCGCACGATGACCTGCAGGCCATGCTCGCGCGCGACGTCCACCGTCAGGCCGCTGTAGCTGATGACTTCGACATTCGCCGCATCGCCGAGCACGCCGCGCACGAGCTCGACACGCTGCTGTACATCAAAGGTCGGCGCCTTGTTGGGATTGGCGGCTATGGCAATGACGACGCGCGCGAAGATGCCAGCCGCCCGGCGGGCGATATCCTCGTGACCGCGCGTGAACGGATCGAAGGTCCCTGGATACAGCGCGCTCGATCTCATGCGCTCGCACCTGTCTGTCCCGATTGGTACAGATGATACCCGACCTCGCCAGCCGTGCCCGCGCGCAGCTCGTGCCAGGACGCCGGCAATGCCGGCAAGCTCTCGCGCCGGGCATGCTCGATATAGATTCGCGCATCGCTCGCGAGCCAGCCGTGCTCGAGCGCGCGGGCAGCGGCCGCGATCTCCCCCGAGGCATAGGGCGGGTCCAGCAATACGAGATCGAAAGCGCTCGGGGCATGTCCCGATAGGTAGCGCTGCGCCTCCGTGCACAGCACACTCGCGCGCCCCGCGGCCGGCCACTGTGCAAGCAAACGCTCGATCGCTACGCTCGCCGCACGCCGCTGCTCGATGAAGACGACCTCGGCCGCGCCGCGTGAAAGCGCCTCCAGACCGAGCGCGCCGGAGCCGGCGAACAGATCCAGGCACCGCGCGCCTTGAATCCGAGTCTGCAGCCAGTTGAATAAGGTCTCGCGCACGCGATCTGGAGTGGGCCGGATATCGAGCGCGGGAAAATGAATCTTACGCCCACGCCACTGCCCACCGATGATCCGCAACATGCGCTGTGGCCGCTCTCCCTTAGCTGTTGTGGCTCGCATTGTGCTGCGAAGCCTACCGCAGCTGGCACCGCGCCGTGGCAGTCTGCCATGCGACAATCCCTGGCATGTCAACGATTCCAGAGCGCAATGATGAGTCCCCGGGCTTCTTTGGCCGCCTCAAGGCGCGTCTTAATCGCGGTGGGGCCTCGATTGCACGCGAGCTGCGCGGCCTGGTGCAGGCTCGCAAGATCGACGCCGCGGTACTCGAGGAGCTCGAAGCGCGGCTGTTGAGCGCCGACGTCGGCGTGGAGGCCACGCAGGAGATCCTCGATGAGCTCAATCGACGCGTGGCGCGTCACGAGCTCGATGACGTCGAGGCCCTGCTTGGCGCATTGCGCGATCGCGTGAGCGCGCTGCTCGAGCCGTGCGAGCGGCCTTTGCAGATCGAGCGCTCTGCCAAGCCCTTCGTGGTGCTGATCATCGGCGTGAACGGCTCGGGCAAGACCACGAGCATCGGCAAGCTCGCACGCTCATTGCGCGAGCAGGGACTGAGCGTCATGCTCGCCGCGGGTGATACGTTTCGCGCCGCCGCGGTCGAGCAGTTGCAGGTCTGGGCACAACGCACCGGCAGCGCTTTTAGCGCGCAACAAACCGGCGCGGATCCGGGCGCCGTGATCTTCGATGCCCTGCAGGCCGCGCGTGCACGCGGCATCGATGTGGTGCTCGCCGATACCGCCGGGCGTCTGCACAGTCAGTCGCACCTCATGGACGAGCTCAAGAAGGTCAAGCGCGTGATTGCGCGCCTGGATCCGCAGGCACCGCACGAGATCTTGCTCGTGCTGGATGCGAATCAGGGGCAGAACGCCCTCGCGCAGGCACAGCAGTTTCACGCCGCGCTCGGCGTGACCGGCCTCGTGCTCACCAAGCTCGACGGCACCGCACGCGGCGGCATTGTGATCGCCATTGCACGCGCGCTGCGCCTGCCGATCCGCTTCATCGGCGTCGGCGAGAACGCCGAGGACTTCGGCCCATTCAACGCGCGCGCCTTCGCCAGCGCATTGATCGACGGCGGCGCGTCGTGATTCGCTTCGAGCGTGTCACCAAGCGCTACCCGAATGGTCGCCTGGCGCTGTCGGAATTGAGTTTCGAGATCGGCGAGGGCGAGATGGTGTTCCTCACCGGGCGCTCGGGTGCCGGCAAGAGCACCGTGCTCAAGCTCATTGCCTTGCTCGAGCGCCCGACGCGCGGACTGGTCGAGATCGGGGGCCAAAATACGGCGACATTGCCGGCGCGGCGCGTACCCTTATTCCGGCGTCGCCTCGGCATCGTATTGCAGGATCACCGGCTGCTCATGGACCGGCCGGTATTCGATAACGTCGCGCTGCCGTTGATGGTCGCCGACACCTCACTCAAGGAGATCGACAAGCGTGTACGCGCCGCGCTCGATCAGGTCGGACTGCTCGGCAGGGAGCGCGTCGCGCCGCTCGAACTGTCTGTCGGTGAGCAACAGCGCGTGGGCATCGCGCGCGCAATCGTGAGCAAACCGCCCCTGCTCGTGGCTGATGAGCCCACTGGCAATCTGGATGCGACGCTGGCCGCCGAGGTTATGGGCCTGTTCCAGCGCTTTAACGAAGTCGGTGTCACGATCATCGTCGCCACTCATGATCAGTCCCTGGTGCGCGCATCGGGACGGCGCCAGATCGTGCTCGAAGCCCAGCCCTAGGCTCACTTCATGGTAAGCGTATCGAACTGGGCTGCTCGACACGGACATGCACTCGTGTCTTCCTGCGGTCATCTCGCGCGACACCGCCTCGCCACCGCCTTCACGGTCATCGTCATGGGCCTCGCGCTCGCGCTGCCGCTCGGTCTGGAGCTGCTGGTGCGCAATCTGCACGCCGCTACCGGCGATTTCTCGGCAGCGATTGGCCTGTCGGTGTATTTGAAGCAGCAAGTCAGCGAGCAGAATGCGCGCCAGTTGTCCGCCCATCTCGCAGCGCGCCCCGATGTCGCCAGCGTCGAGCTGATCACGGCGACGCAGGCGCTGGAGGAATTGCGCACGCAGTCCGGCCTGGGCGCCGCGCTCGATACGCTGAGCGAGAACCCGCTGCCCAACGTGCTCGCGCTGCGGCCCACACCCGCAGCCCTCGAGGCCCCGCGGCTCGAGGCGCTGCGCAGCGCCGTGGCCGCATTGCCCGAAGTCGACTCGGTGCAGCTTGACCAAGACTGGGTGACGCGCTTCAGCGCGATCCTCGTGCTGTTGCAGCGCGTAGCATGGATCACTGCCGGGTTGTTGGCAGTGGGCGTGATTGCCGTCGTCGGCAATACGATCCGGCTCGAGGTGCGCAGCCGCGCTGCGCAGATCGAAGTCACGCAATTGGTCGGCGGCAGCGCTGCGTTCGTGCGCCGGCCATTTCTGTACACCGGCGCGCTCTATGGGTTGATCGCGGGCTTGATCGCCTGGGGCATCGTCGAAGGCGCGCACCGCGCCCTGGCAGCGGACGTCGAGCGCCTCGCGGCCGCGTATGGACAGAGCTTCGCGCTGCGCGGGCCCAGTATCCGGGAACTGGGAGCCCTTGCCGTGGTCGGAATCGGGCTCGGGTGGCTTGGCGCCGCCCTCGCCAGCGCCCGCGAGATCGCCCGTGGCGCTCCGGGTCGAGGATGATGTTTTGGCGTGCCTAAATGCCTGACTCGAAAGGCCTATTTTCCTAACTTGGAGGCTTAGCAGTCGGTCTTGAAGAGTGCTAAAATACGCCCCATGACAACTAACCCCCTGATGATTGCCGCCTTACCCGGCAGGAGCGTGGCGCAATGAATGCCAGCACTGCGAATGTCAGCACCGCGCTGATCGCCAACCATGCAGCCTTTGGCCTGGCCGGCCCGATTGGAAGCTTTGAGGCTTACCTGGATCGGGTCAGCCGCATTCCCGTACTCGATCGTGAGCAGGAGCAGGTGCTCGCGCAGCGATTTCAACGTGACGGCGATCTGGATGCGGCGCGCGAACTGGTGCTCTCGCATCTGCGCTTCGTCGTGCACATCGCGCGTGGCTACGCGGGCTATGGCTTGCCCATGAGCGATCTGGTCCAGGAAGGCAACATCGGCCTGATGAAGGCCGTCAAGCGCTTCGACCCGGCTGTCGGCGTGCGCCTGGTGTCTTTCGCGGTGCATTGGATTCGTGCCGAGATTCACGAATACGTGCTGCGCAACTGGCGCCTGGTCAAGGTCGCCACGACCAAAGCCCAGCGCAAATTGTTTTTCAACCTGCGTCGGCTGAAGAAGAACCTGAGCTGGCTCAGCGCCGATGAGACGCGCGCAGTCGCGAAGGATCTGGGCGTGAGCACGGCCGAGGTCACCGAGATGGAGCGGCGGCTCTCGGCGCGAGATCTCTCATTTGATGTGGCAGCCGACAGCGATGAGGACGAGGGCTACGGGCCGGCTGCCTATCTGCCGGCGGCGGATTCGGATCCAGCCGAACAGGTTGAGGCTGAGGAATGGAGCAGCTCGACCTCGCAGAATTTGTCGCTTGCCATGGAACGGCTCGATGATCGCAGCCGCGCGATTCTCAAGCGCCGCTGGATGAGCAGCGACAAGGCCACATTGCACGAACTGGCTGCCGAATACGGCGTCTCGGCCGAACGCATACGCCAGATCGAGGCCGTCGCCATCAATCGGCTGCGCGGACTGTTGCCGCACCCGGCCTAAAGCGCGTTCAAGGCGCCGGCATCGTAGGCGCCGACAGGGCGGGCGCCGGCAGGGCCGCCAGCGAGAGCCCGAAGGAAATCTCCACCCGCCGATTCTGCGTACGCTCTTCGGGCGAGTCGTTGCCGGCCAGATTGGCCGCCTCTCCGGCGCCCACGCCCACCAGCCGAGCCGCGCTGATCCGGGCCGATTGCAGCGCCTTGAGTATCGCGGCGGCGCGCTGCGCCGATAAGCTCAGGTTCGCATCCGCGCCGCCGATGTCATCGGTGTAAACCACAATCTGCGCCACGAGCCGCCTGCGCTGCTGCAGTATCTGCGCGGCAACCCCGAGCCCCAGCTCCATCGCATTCGCGCGCAGCGTCGCGCTGTCGGGCTTGAATAACGACTGTGCCGGCAGCCGCAGGATTAGGCGTCGCGGCTCGCGCACGACGAGCAGCGCATCATTCTGAGCTCGTCCACGCAAAAGCGAGCGCAGCTGCGCCTCGGCGCGATCCAGCTCGCGCCGCAACGAGCGCGGTACCGGTGCGGCTGCCGCGGCCGCACTCGCGCTCGGCATGGGCGGCTGCGCGAGCGCGGGACACGCCGACCAGCCGATTCCCAGCGCCAGGACGCTAACCAGCCACGCCGCAGCCGGCCCTCGAAGCTCAGGTCTAAACATAATCTTGGAAGTCTAGGCCAACGCCCGACGTGTTGCTCCGTGGCCGCCTACATCGCTGGCTATCGTTTGATCCTTGCCACAGTGGCCACGGGAAAATTGGGACAAGCGTCGCAAATTGGAGACGCAATGAGCAACAATGCATTGATCTGCTATATTTTTTTCCGCTGGTTGGAGATATAGTCGATGGCAGTTGCCGCAGTGCGAATCAGTGCGGCAGAAATCGGACATCCAGGGCTTCTGCACTGCTTCCATGGAAGAAACCCGGGCTGTCGCGATGGGCACGGACCGCGGCAAGACACTTTTTAGTGCGTGTCGCGAGTGTTCTGAGACGCGAACTGACGCGTTGGTCCCGCAATTTCGGGATGGGCCTCTTAAGGCCGGGCACTCAGGTCTGCTAATTTGCCCGTCAGCGGCAGACCTGTGTCGATTGAGAGAGTTAAAACCCCGCATTGCGGGGTTTTTTTTGCGCGCGAGGCCCGTCGAACGTACCTTACACCGATCAACGAGTGAAGATTATGAGCTCGCTCGCAACGGATTGAGGACCGGGACTCCCAGCAAAGGGTGAGCACGCCAACGGTGCAGCCGCTGTTTTGAAGCGGCCAAGATCTTCCAGCCTGTTGCCGGTATCCTACCTTGGTAGTATAAGGGTAAGATGAAAACGAAGACATCCCTTACCCTTTCCGGGGACCTCATCGCCAGGATCGACAAGTTGGCCGGTTCGAAGGTCTCCCGCTCTTCGTATATCGAACAGATCCTGAGAGACTTTGTGGACGGGCGTGCTCAGGCTCGGAAGGACGCCCGGGAGATCGCTGCAATCAACCGTCATGCGGCTCAGCTTAATGCTGAGATGAGCGATGCAATTTCCTTTCAGGCCATTTCGGCGGATGAGTGAGGCGGGGCGAGTTATACCGGGTCCGCCGCCCTCCCGGTGACCCAAAGCCGGCCCGTGTCTTCGTCGTCGTGAGCCGGCAGGCACTGATCGACTCGAATTACTCCACGGTTATCTGCGCCCCGGTGTTCACGCAACGGTACGACCTGCCAACGCAAGTTACCGTGAGCACGGCCGAAGGCCTCAAGCACGAAAGCGCAATCCAATGCGATGGGCTGATGAGCCTTGAGAAATCGAGACTGACAGACTTTGTAGGCGAATTGGCGCCCAGCAAGCTGCGCGAGCTCGACAATGCCCTGATCGTCGCACTTGGGATTTCGACTGGGACGCGACCGCTGGTCTGACGACCAACCCCAGGCCATATCTAGTCATGAAGCAGGTTGGCATCGCTGAACTGAAGTCCCGATTGAGCGAATTTCTTCGTGTCGTTCAGGGTGGAGAGTCGATCGCCATCCTTGTTCGCAATCGAGCTGTCGCACACATCGTACCGATACCCGAACGGCCTGGACTGCGGATTCGCAGGCCAGGTACCGATTCACCGAAACCGAACAAGGTGTCGCTACCAAAGACGGCTGCGCAAAAGATCGACGTCGTGGACCTGCTGCTGGAGGAGCGGCAAAGCCACAGATGATTGCCTATGTCGACTCCTCGGTGCCGCTGCACCTTGCGCTTGGACATCTCTGATATCCACCGAAAGTCTGCGTACCTCAGATCGGCTGCGAATCCGCGGCGGCCTATCGGACATTGAAATCGCCAAACGCCGCGCCACAATTATCAGCCTCATCGACTCGCTGGAGTTGATCGAGATCGACTCCCGTACTGGATAGCGCTGCTCGGCCCATGCCGACGGAACTCGGAACGCTCGGTGCGATTCATCTCGCGTCAGCCCTTCTATGGAAGGATGCGGAACTCATGCAGCTAGCTTGTCGTCGCGCCGCCCGCGATCTCGCGGCGCAATTTCAGATCCTGGTAGAGCGCGACCTGCGAGGCCGGGACCATCGGCAGCACGACGATGTTGGCCAGCGCCGTGGCCAGCTGCATCACCATCTGCGCATCGGCGGAATCAGCGCGCCAAAACGCCGCGAGCAGACCCGCGGCCAGTCCCGTGATGATTGACAGCACGAGCACGACGAGCAGCGCGACCGACAAGATGCTCGAGGATCGCCACCAATGGCCGCGAATGAGTTTGCGGCTCACATCGAGCGAGCGCACCGCGCCCGCATCATCGCCGTAGATCGCGACCGGCCACAGGCACAATGCGCCCAGATAATAAAAGCCTGGCACCAGCAGCAGAAACAATCCAATCACGATCAGGCACGTGCTCAGGATCGTGGCGATCACCGCGCGTCCCAGACGTGTAAAACCGATACGCAGTGCCTGCGCGAAGTCCATGCGCCGGTTGCCGCACGCGAGCGCGTATTGAGTCACGACCAGCGCGCCGTAGAAACCCAACGACAATACGCTTTGCAACAGGCTTGCCGCCATGATCGGCGGTTGACTGTAGGTATCGAGCAGCTCCATCGGGCTCAGGCTCAGGCCTGCGCGGCGCGCATAGCTGAGCACAAAAAAGCCAAATGCCGCAGAAACGACCGAAGCGAGCAACGCAATCGGCACGCAGCGCCGGAAGGACTCGCGATAGAGCCTGATCGCCTCCTCGACGACGCCATTGTGGGGTAACGGTGCGGTGGGTCGGATATACATGGCGCAACACTACCCCATATCCATCGATAGCTCGTGCACGCTAGGAACGAAACAGCCGCGAGTACTGTGTCTCATGTCGTGCGCTGGCGATTGCCTGCGACACGACGCCTACACCGATAGCCTCATCGTTGAGCGATAGCGCCTGCGCAATGAGTGCGGGCATCATCTCGGTGAGCTCATAGAGCACGCGCTGTCCGGCCGACTGGCCCAGGGGCACGAGCTTGACCGCGGCCAGTACCTGATTCTCGCTCCAGGCCCACAGATAAGCGCTCAGCGTGTCAGCCTTCGGGATTTCCCAGCGCACGGCGGCCAGGCTGAACAGCGTCGCAAATGCGGCCGAGCGCTCCAGCCAGTCGAGCTCGGTGCGGATCTTCAGCTGCACCAACACCTGCGCGAGTGAGCGTCCGAGGTGCCGCTCCTGCGCGCGCGTCTCGGCCGTCTCACGCGCAGCCAGCAACTGCGCATTCCAGTACGCGAGCATCGCCGTATCATCGAGGCACCAGGCGCGATGCAGTCGCGACAGAATGGGCAGATCGAGCGTACCCACGCCGTGGCTCGAGAGACCCTGCAACCAATCCAGCGCACTGGCCTCATCGTGGACCCAGCCGGCCTCTACCGCGAATTCCAGGCCCTGTGAATACGCGTAAGCGCCAACCGGCAGCGCGGCGCTGACCAGATGAAAAAGACGCAGCAGCGCGCGCGGACTAATGGCTGTGCCCGCTCGCGGCGTGGTATGCGCCCGCCTCGGGCTCGAATGGGGCCTGCTCGACCGTGAGCTGCGCGCCCAGGCCCTGCGTCAATTCATCGAGTACATGATCGTGGCTGTAACGCAGCCAGCCCGCGCCGATCTGCAGTGCCACGTGGCGATTGCCCAGATGATAGGCCACGCGCGCGAGTAGCCGCGGATCATCGGCGCGCACCGTCGTGACCCACTCGCTGGCCGCACCGACCTCGACGACTCGGCCGTCGCTCGTGAGCAAGAGATCCCCGCCGCGCAGAACCTGGCCGCGCGCGAGCACCACGCCAACTTCCTCGCCATCAGCCAGTCGCGCCCGAAAGCGGCTGCGGCATCGCAGTTCGAACGGCAATACGAGTTGCAGCTGCGCGGCACGGGGTTCACTCAGCCGCTGCGAGATCAGCACGATGGGCACGGTGCGACTCAAAACAGGAAATAGCGCTGCGCCAGCGGCAGCACGCTCGCAGGCTCACAGGTCAGCAGTTGGCCATCGGCCCGCACTTCATAGGTCTGCGCATCGACCTCGATCTGCGGCAGATAGTCGTTCAGCAGCAGGTCGCGCTTGCCGATAGCGCGCGTGCCGCGCACGGCTACGATCCCTTTACGCAGCCCGAGTCGTTCACCGACTGCGCCCTCGAATGCCGCACGGCTGACAAAATTCACCGCGCACATCGAGCGCGCTGCCCCGAGCGCGCCAAACATCGCGCGATAATGCACGGGCTGCGGCGTGGGTATCGAGGCATTGGGATCGCCCATCGGCGCCCCTACAATCATCCCGCCCTTGATGATCAGCGCGGGCTTGGCACCGAAGAAGGCCGGGCGCCAGAGCACCAAGTCGGCGAGCTTGCCGACCTCGATCGAGCCCACTTCATGCGCGATGCCGTGGGTGATTGCCGGGTTGATGGTGTATTTCGCCACATAGCGGCGCGCGCGAAAATTGTCATTGCGCGCGTTGTCCTCGGGCAGCGCGCCGCGCTGCAACTTCATCTTGTGGGCGCTCTGCCAGCAGCGCGTGATGACCTCCCCTACGCGGCCCATAGCCTGCGAGTCCGAGGAGATCATCGAGAAGGCGCCCAGGTCGTGCAGGATGTCCTCCGCCGCAATGGTCTCGCGCCGGATGCGCGATTCGGCAAACGCGACGTCCTCGGCAATGCCCGGATCCAGATGATGGCAGACCATCAGCATGTCCAGATGCTCATCGACGGTATTGATCGTGTAGGGCCGCGTTGGATTGGTCGAGGAGGGCAGCACGTGCGGCACGCCACAGGCCTTGATGATGTCCGGCGCGTGGCCGCCGCCCGCGCCTTCGGTGTGATAGGTGTGGATCGCACGGCCCTTGAACGCCGCAATCGTGTCCTCGACGAAGCCGCTTTCATTGAGCGTGTCGGTATGAATCGCGACCTGCACATCGAAGCGCTCCGCGACGCTCAGGCAATTGTCGATCGCGGCCGGTGTCGTGCCCCAGTCCTCGTGCAGTTTCAATCCCATGGCACCGGCATGGATCTGCTCCTCGAGCGGCAACGGCAGGCTCGCGTTGCCCTTGCCGAGCAGGCCGAAATTGATCGGCAATTCCTCCAGCGCCTGCAGCATGCGCGCAATGTGCCAGGGTCCCGGCGTGCACGTGGTCGCAGCCGTGCCGGTCGCGGGTCCGGTGCCCCCGCCAATCATGGTCGTGACCCCGCTCATGAGCGCGTGCTCGACCTGTTGCGGGCAGATAAAATGAATATGCGCATCGATCGCGCCAGCCGTCATGATCAGGCCTTCGCCCGCGATCGCCTCCGTGCCCGCACCGATCACGATATTCACGCCCGGCTGGATGTCGGGATTGCCGGCCTTGCCGATCGCTGCGATGCGGCCATGCTTGAGACCCACATCCGCCTTGACGACGCCCCAGTGATCGAGAATCACGACGTTCGTGATGACCGTGTCGACCACCTGCGCGGATATACCCTGTCCCTGCCCCATGCCGTCGCGGATGACCTTGCCGCCGCCGAACTTGACCTCCTCGCCGTAGATCGCATGATCCTGCTCGATCTCGATCCACAGTTCCGTGTCGCCGAGGCGCACCCGATCGCCGATTGTCGGCCCGAACATCTCGGCATAAGCGCGCCGGTCAATACTGCTCATAAGGGTCCCGAGATTTGTCCCTGAAAGCCGTACACGATGCGCTCGCCATCGAGCGCGACGAGCTCGACCTCGCGTTGCTGCCCCGGCTCGAAGCGCACAGCGGTGCCCGCGGCGATGTTGAGCCTGAAGCCGCGCGCCTGCGCGCGCTCGAACTGCAGAGCGCGATTGGTCTCGTAGAAGTGATAGTGCGAGCCGACCTGGATCGGCCGATCACCGGTATTGGCAACCGTGATCCGGCGCGTTTCGCGTCCCGCATTCAAGGTGAGCTCGCCGGGCGGCGTGAGGATCTCGCCTGGAATCATGGTATCGGATGATGCACGGTCACAAGCTTGGTGCCGTCCGGAAAGGTCGCCTCGACCTGCACCTCGTTGATCATCTCAGGCACGCCCTCCATGACCTCATCGCGCTTGAGCAGCGTCGCGCCGAAGCCCATGAGCTCAGCGACGGTGCGCCCATCGCGCGCGCCCTCGAGTATGGCCGCCGAGATATAGGCCACCGCCTCGGGATAGTTCAGGCGCAGACCCCGAGCCCTACGGCGCTCGGCCAGCAGCGCCGCCGTAAACAGCAACAGTTTGTCTCGCTCGCGCGGCGATAACTCCATAGCCCGTCTGCGCCTCTGTACTTTGGCAGCGCTGATTGTCTCAGGTCGCCCAGATACGCGGCAGCACCGCCTCGCGGCCGAGCAATGTCGGGCGCAGCAGGCGCCACAAGCGCACGAAGGCTTCTTTCAGTTGATCGGTGCGCTGCGCTATGGCGCGACACACCAGCACGTCATCCACGAGCGTACAGGCAATCGTCATGCCGGCACAAATATCAGCGGCCGGCCCATCGCCCAACGCGCCGCCGCTGCCGCCCAGAACCGCGCGCGCGCACTCGAGCTCGGCCGCCCCTGCAGGCCAGGCCAGCGCAGTGCCCAGCGCGATATGCCCGGCCAGGCCCCAGCGTGCCGAGATGACCTGCGGCCCGAGGGCCAGGCGTTCGAGCAATAGCGGCTGACCCTCATGCCAGAGCTCCAGCGCGAGCCGCAATGAGGCATTGCCGATCCCCTGAGCGCTCGCGGGCAGCCCCAGGCAGCCGATTTCCCAGCCGATGAAGCGTGCAGCGCCGGACAGCCGCACGATGGTGCGCAGTTCCACCGCCGCCTCCGGGTAATAAATATTCTCCTGCGGCAGCCACTCGAGTACGCCGCCAGCGGCGCTCAGAGTCTGCGTGACGCGCGCGAGGCCCGCCGGACCGCGCCGGTAGAACTTGGCTGCAGCCGGGGTCGTGAGCAGCGCATGTGCGCCGGCACCGACTTGCGCCTCGAGCTGCAGTTCATCACCGCTGGCGACGCCGCCCGGTGGATGAATGATGTAGAGATGGCAAGGCTGGCTGCCTGCCATTGGGGCTTCGGGGTAGAACGCGCGCTGCACGAGCAGTGGGCCTTCATGTTCGCGCTGCGCGAGCCGCGTGCGGCCCGCGCTCGCCTCGAAGCGCAGTGCGAGCCGTGCTTGCCAGCCGCCCGCGAGCGCAGCGGCACCTATGGGCTCACCCGTTGAACCAGCCGTTGTGCATACGCAATTGCACTTCGTGGCGGTGATAATCAATGATTACCGTCTCGAGCGTGCCGATCGCATCCATGCCGATGAGCACCACGGGCTCGCGCGTGAGATTCCAATGCTCGAAGATGTGCATGTCGCCGTAGGTGATGCGAACGCCGCGCATCTCGAGGGATGTTCCGAGCATAATCGGCGGCGAGGCATAGGACTCTCCAACCTGCACGTCGGTGGTCACACCTTCGACATGCTCGAGTCGCCCCTGGCTGCGCTCGTGCTTCGCCAGCGCCTCGCGCATTGCGATATTGCCGATCGAGGACTGTCCGCCGGTATCAATGACGGCCTTGACCGGAATGCCGCCGACGCGCGCATCGACCATGATGAGTCCTTGTTTCGAGCGCAGAATCGGTATCGTGAGGAATCCCGGAGGTGCTCGCTCATTGTGAGAGCGCCGGATCGTGATCAGATCATGATCGAAATCAATGTAGACGCGCTTATCCGCCAGACCCTCGATGCCGAGCACGCCCTCAGCCCCGCCGAGCGCATCGTTCACGATAGGCAATGTCACGGGGTGCAGCATCAGATCCCCGACCGTCAGATTGTCCACGAGTATCGTCGGCACCGTGGAACGCCCGGTCACCCCGAGTAACAAGATCGGCGGGGAGCGATCGGTCGGAACACCGAGCGCCTGAGCCACCTGCGCATTCACGCCCGAGCGGCTCGCGCCGGTGTCGAGCACAAGCCGGAATGGACCGTGGCCGTTGATGAGCACGGGCGCCCAGATGCGTCCGATGCGATCACGCCGAGTCGGTGCGACATAACGTGGCTCGGGGGCGTCAATCGATAATTGCGGCAGCTCGGATGTGAGTGGAGTTGTCTCGGGCGTTACGCTGGCCGGCGTGGCGGTAGCCGTGGTGGGATTCACGAGGATCGGGGTGTCCGCAAGCGGGATGTCTGCGGCCAGGGCGCCGCAAGGCGCCGTAAGCAGCATGCCGAGCAGTAGCCATGGGCTCCCGCCTGGCCAGTGAACCCAATGTGCACCCCGCGCGCTCATATATTGCTGATTATGCGCCGCTCTGGTTCAAGACGCTGTAAGCCCGGCATGCGGCGCCGCAACGCCGTCATCGCTGCCGGCTAACGTGGCCCCAGCATGCCCTGATGCAGGATGAACTCGATCACGGTCTGCAGTCCGTGACCGGTTTTCAGATTCGTGAACACGAACGGGCGCTCGCCGCGCATGCGGCGCGCATCGTGCGCCATGACCTCGAGCGACGCGCCGACATAGGGGGCGAGATCAATCTTGTTGATGATCAATAGATCCGATCGCATGATGCCGGGGCCACCCTTGCGCGGAATCTTGTCCCCCGCGGCCACGTCGATCACATAGAGCGTCAGGTCTGAGAGCTCGGGGCTGAAAGTGGCCGCGAGATTATCCCCGCCGCTCTCGACGATGATCAGATCCAAATTGCGAAACTCGCGCATGAGCCCATCGATGGCAGCGAGGTTCATCGAGGCGTCCTCGCGTATGGCCGTATGCGGGCAACCACCGGTCTCCACACCGCGGATGCGCTCGGCCGGTAGGGCTCCGCTGCGAATCAGAAACTCAGCATCCTCGCGCGTATAGATATCGTTCGTGACCACCGCGATATCGAAGCGATCACGCAGGCCCTTGCACAGTGCATCCACCAGCGCGGTTTTCCCTGAGCCCACCGGGCCGCCGACGCCGACCCGCAACACTTCGGCTGGCTCCGCGGCACGCTCCGGACTCATGGCAGTATTCATGATCACCTTTAGTTCACGCCCAGATAATCGAGAATGCCGCGCGCGGCCTCTCGCCCCTCGAACACCGCCGTGACGACCAGGTCCGAGCCGCGCACCATGTCCCCGCCTGCGAACACCTTGGGATTCGTGGTCTGAAAAGGCCGATTCGCCGCCGCGCTCACGCGCACGCGACCGCTACTGTGCAAGCCGATCTGATGCGTCTCGAACCAGTCCGGCGGGCTCGGCAGAAAACCGAATGCGATCAGCACGACATCGGCGGGGATGGCCTGCTCGGAGCCGGGCACGACCTGCGCGATGCGCCGGCCGCGATGCCCGGGATTACCCAGCACGGTCTGGACGGTCTTAACGCCGGTGACAAACTCCTCGCCCAGGATCTCGACCGGCTGGCAATTAAACAGGAACTCGACGCCCTCTTCCTTGCTGTTTTTGTAGTCCCGACGCGAACCGGGCATGTTCTGCTCATCGCGCCGGTAGGTGCAGGTCACGGACTGCGCGCCCTGGCGGATCGCCGTGCGGTTGCAGTCCATCGCGGTATCCCCGCCGCCTAGCACGACGACGCGCTTGCCCTTCAGATCTATGAAGCGCTCCTGTGCGCCGGGCAGGCCGAGCTCGCGATCGATATTGGCGATCAGATAGGGCAGTGCCTCATAGACACCCGGCAGTTTCTCGCCCGGGAAGCCGCCGCGCACCGAGGTATAAGTGCCCATGCCGAGAAACACGGCATCATAGGCCTGCAGTAACTCCTCGAACGGCAGCTGCGAGCCGATCTCGACGCCGAGACGAAATTCCACACCCATGCCTTCCATCAGATCGCGGCGCGTCTCGACGACCTCTTTCTCGAGCTTAAAGGGCGGAATGCCGAAGGTGAGCAGCCCGCCGATGCGCGCGTAGCGATCGTAGACGATGGGCTTGACGCCGTTGCGCACGAGGATGTCGGCGCAGCCCAGGCCCGCGGGTCCCGCCCCGACAATGGCGACGCGCTTGTCGGTCCAGCGCACGCCGGTCATGTCCGGCCGCCAGCCCTGCTTGACCGCCTCATCGGTGATGTACTTTTCGATCGAACCGATCGTGACCGCGCCGAGCCCGTCATTGAGCGTGCAGGCGCCCTCGCAGAGCCGGTCCTGCGGGCAAATGCGGCCGCACACCTCCGGCAGCGAGTTGGTGCGGTGAGATAGCTCTGCGGCCTCGAATAACTTGCCCTCGCTGATCAGGTTCAACCAGTTCGGAATGTAGTTATGGACCGGGCACTTCCATTCGCAGAATGGATTGCCGCAGGAGATGCAGCGCCCGGCCTGCTGCGCAGCCGCCTCGGGCTCGAAGCGCGCATAGATCTCGTTGAACACCTGGATACGCTCGCCTACCGGCAATTTCTCCGGTTCGCGGCGCGGGAACTCCAGGAACTGCAGCGTCTTGTCGACCATGAAGCAACGTGCGCGCTTCAGGCGGCGCGACGCAGATGCTCAATCAGCGAATCGATCGAGGCGGCCTTGGGCTTGACCAGCCAGAAGCGCACGATGAATGAGCGCAGATCATCGAGGATTTCCTGGCCCCAGACGCTGCCGGTCTCCGCCACGTGCAGGCGCATGAGCTCCTCGAGGTGATGCACGTAATTCTCCATGTCCTCGGGCGTGAGCCGGTGGATGTCGATGAGCTCGTGGTTGTAGCGATCGACGAAGGAGTGATCCATGTCCAGCACATAGGCAAAGCCGCCGGTCAGGCCGGCACCGAAGTTCAGCCCCGTGCGCCCGAGCACGCACACGACGCCGCCCGTCATGTACTCGCAGCAATGATCCCCGGTGCCCTCGATGACCGCGACTGCGCCGGAGTTGCGCACAGCGAAGCGCTCGCCGGCCTGGCCGGCTGCAAACAGCTGGCCGCCCGTGGCCCCATAGAGGCAGGTGTTGCCCATGATTACGGTATCCCGCGCGACGTAGCTTGCGGCCTTCGGCGGCTTGAGCACCAGGCGTCCCGCGGCCATGCCCTTGCCCACGTAGTCGTTCGCATCGCCTTCGAGCGTCAAATGCAGGCCGCCGGCGTTCCAGACCCCGAAGCTCTGGCCGATCGAGCCGCTCAGAGACACCGCCAGCGGCGCCTCCTCCATACCGTAATTGCCCCAGCGGCGGGCGATCTCCCCCGAAATGCGTGCGCCGATCGAGCGGTTGAAGTTCTTGACCTCGTAGTGCCAGGCGCCGCCGCTCTTGTTGTTGATCGCAGGCAGCATGTCGCGCAGCATGCGCTCGGCAAGCTCACCCTTATCAAACGGCGCATTCGACGGATCCACGCACACGTGTGGCCGATCGGACACCAGTCCTGCATCGGACAGCAATGGGCTCAAATCGAGCTTGCGCTGCTTGGCGCTCTCACCGGGCAGGATACGCAGATACTCGGTGTGTCCGATCAGCTCTGCCATGCGCCGCACGCCCAGGCGCGCCATGAGCTCGCGGCATTCCTGCGCCACGAAGCGGAAATAGTGCATGACCATCTCGGGCATACCGAGGAAGAACTTCGCGCGCAAGACGTTGTGCTGCGTCGCCACCCCGGTAGCGCAGTTGTTCAGATGACAGATGCGCAGGTACTTACAGCCCAGCGCGACTACAGGGGCGGTGCCGAAGCCGAAGCTCTCGGCGCCGATGATCGCAGCCTTGATGACGTCCACGCCGGTTTTCAGGCCGCCGTCGGCCTGCACACGCACGCGATGGCGCATGTCGTTCGCGCGCAGGGTCTGATGGGTCTCGGCCAGACCCAGCTCCCAGGGCGTGCCGGCATATTTGATCGAGGACAGCGGGCTCGCTCCGGTACCGCCGTCGTAGCCGCTGATCGTGATCAGATCCGCATAGGCTTTGGCGACGCCCGCCGCCACCGTCCCCACGCCGGGCTCGGCCACGAGCTTGACCGAGACCAGGGCCGTCGGATTGACCTGCTTGAGATCGAAGATCAACTGCGCGAGGTCCTCGATCGAGTAGATATCGTGATGCGGCGGCGGGGAGATCAGGCCGACTCCGGGCCGCGCGAAGCGCAGTCTGGCGATCATCTCGTTGACCTTGTGTCCAGGCAACTGACCGCCCTCACCGGGCTTGGCGCCTTGCGCGATCTTGATCTGCAGCACCTCGGCATTGGTCAGGTATTCCGGGGTCACGCCAAAGCGCCCCGAGGCGACCTGCTTGATCTTCGAGTTCTTCTCGGTGCCATAGCGCACTGGATCCTCGCCACCTTCCCCCGAGTTCGAGCGGCCCCCGAGCCGATTCATCGCGATCGCCAGCGCCTCGTGCGCCTCGGGCGAGAGCGCGCCCAGCGACATGCCGGCGCCATCGAAGCGCGCCAGGATCGCCTCGAGCGGCTCGACCTCATCGAGCGCAATGGGCTGTGGCAGAAAATTGAAGGCCAGCAGGTCGCGCAACGTGGAGGCCGGCCGCTCGTTGACCAACTGCGCATAGAGCTTGTAGAGCTCGTAGTCGCCCGCGACCACGGCAGCCTGCAATGCGCCGACCACATCCGGGTTGTACATGTGATATTCGCCGCCGTGCATGTACTTATAGATCCCGCCCTGCTCGATCGCCGAGCGTGGATTCCAGGCGCGCAACGCCAAGTACTTCTGATCGTTCTCAAGATCCTCAAAGTCAGCGCCCTCGATGCGGCTGACCGTGTGACGAAAGCACAGGTCGACCACTTTGCTCGACAGCCCCACGATCTCGAACAACTGTGCGCCGCGATAGCTCGAGACTGTCGAGATACCCATCTTCGACATGATCTTGTACAGGCCCTTGCTGATGCCGTGCCGGTACCTGCGGCCCAACTCGCGGCGCTCCTCGAAGCCCATCTTGACCTGACCTTTGCGCATGAGCTCGTAGAGGGTCTGGTAGGCCATGTAGGGATACACAGCCGTGGCACCATAGCCGATCAAACAGGCGAAATGGTGCGGATCGCGCGCGGTGCCGGTCTCGACCAGCAGATTGCACCGGCAGCGCAGTCCGGTCTCGACCAGCCGGTGATGCACCGCCCCGGTAGCCAGCAACGCGTGGATCGGCAGCTTGCCCGCTACGAGGTAGCGGTCCGATAGCATCAGTACGAGTTTGCCCTCGCGCGTCGCGGCCTCGGCCTGATCGCACAGGCGCAGGATCGCCGCCTCGAGCCCCTCGGCGGGCTCGTACTGCAGCTCCAGCATCGCGTGGGCCTCCGCGATATCTTCCATAGCCAGGATCTGGCGCAATTTGCGCTGCGAGAGAATCGGCGAGTTCAAGACGATCTGTCGGGCGTGCTCCGGGATCGGCACGAACACGTTGCACTCGGGCCCGAGCTGGGTCGACAGCGACATCACGATCGATTCGCGCAACGGGTCGATGGGCGGATTGGTGACCTGCGCGAACTGCTGGCGGAAATAATCGTAGAGACTGCGGGCCTTGTGGGAGAGCACCGGCATCGGCGTGTCATCGCCCATCGAGCCGATCGCCTCGCTCTCGTCCTCGGCCAGCACGCGGATGATCTCATCGCGCTCCTCGGCCGAGATGTTGTACATCTTCTGATAAATCGCGAGCGTCTCGCGATCCATGGGCTCGGCCGCGAGCCTCGGGTCAATCAGATCCGACTCCAGATAGCGCACGCCCTTTTTGAGCCAGGCCTTGTAGGGATGACGGATCTTGAGCATCGACTCGACATCGCGCGTCTCGAGCAAGGTTCCGGTCTGCAGATCGAGTGCGACGATATCGCCGGGTCCGAGCTTGCCCTTGCGCACGACATCCTGCGGCGCGTAGTCCCAGACTCCGGTCTCCGAGGCGATGGTCAGGTGCCGGTTCTTCGTGATTACGAAGCGCGCCGGTCGCAGGCCATTGCGATCGAGCGTGCAGGCCGCATAGCGCCCATCGGTGAGCACGACGCCGGCTGGCCCATCCCATGGCTCCATGTGCCCCGAGTAGAATTCGTAGAAAGCGCGCAGATCCGGATCGATCGTATCCACCGCCTGCCAGGCCGGGGGAATCAGCAGACGCAGCGCCTGCGGCACATCCAGGCCGCCCATGAGCAGCACCTCGAGCATGTTGTCCAGACTCTGCGAGTCCGAACCCTCCAGGGAAACCAACGGCGCGATTTCGCTTAAGTCAGGCAACAGCGGCGAGCGCAGTACTGAGGTGCGCGCGACCGCCCAGCTTCGATTGCCCTGGATCGTGTTGATCTCCCCGTTATGCGCGATAAAACGAAACGGGTGCGCGAGTCGCCATTGCGGCAAGGTATTGGTCGAGAAGCGCTGGTGGAACACGGCCACCGAGGCCTCGAGGCGCGGATCGGCGAGATCCGGATAGAACTGCGCCAGATGCTCGGGCATGACCATGCCCTTGTAGACGATCGTGCTGGCCGAAAGGCTCGAGCAGTAGAACGGCGCATCCATCCACAGCGCCTTCTCGGTGCGCCGGCGGGCCAGGAACAGCTTGCGGTTGAAGCTCGCCTCATCGATGTCAGCGCTGCGGCAGTTCACGAACACCTGCTCGATGCGCGGCAAGGTCTTGAGCGCCTCGGGCCCGCAGGCCTCCGGATTCGTGGGCACCTCGCGCCAGCCCGCGAGCACCAGTCCCTCGCGCTCGAGCTGACCCTTCAACTCGGCGCGCGCGAGCGTGGCCAGTGCGGCATCCGGATTCAGAAACACGAGTCCGGAGGCAAAGCGGGCGCTGAGCTTGATCTTCGCCTCCCGCGCGAGCAGCTTGAGGAATTTCTCGGGCTTCTTGAGCAGCAGCCCGCAGCCGTCCCCGGTTTTGCCGTCGGTCGCGATCGCGCCCCGGTGCGTCAGGCGATTGAGCGAGATGATCGCGGTCTTGACCAGCCAATGGCTTGGCTTGTCATCGAGGCTCGCAATCAAGCCGAAGCCGCAGCTATCGCGCTCGAAGGCCTCGCGGTAGAGCCCGCGATTTGTCTGGTGACTCATAGGACTGACGCTCCCATCTCCTGGCAGGCCGCTCAAGCAGGCCGCCGAACTCAGACCCCGGGCGTGGGTGGCCCAAGGCCGACTATTGCAATAGTTGTGCGATGCGGGAACGCTAGCGGACGGACGCGCATATCGCCTCTAAACTGATTCCAATATACCGGTCGGGCGCCTGCGGTCAACGGGGTGGCATCGAGGGTAGCTTATATCGACGGTGTATCCTTCAACCTGGCGCCGCGGTGTCCTGCCATGACTGAATCCAGCCGACTCGAATTCATCGAGACCAAGCTCGCTCATCTGGAGAGCTCACTGCAGCAGCTCGGTCAGGCGGTCATGCGCCAACAGCGCGAGATCGAGGTGCTGGCCGAGCGCAATCGCGCGCTCAAGGAGCAGCTCGAGAGGGTCGAAGGCGGCGGGGCGAGCGCGGCCGGATTCGAGAAGCCGCCGCATTATTGATCGGGTAACTGTGACTGCACTCAACGTACCGTGGTGCACGGATCGGCTACCGCATAACATCGTGCGGCTTTTATCTCAGAACGAACCTATAGAAGGGAACGTGAAAGGCCCCAGGCCAAGAACAGCATTCGCGCGCACGCGTGTTCATCTCCTGATGAGCGCGGCTGCGCTGCTGCTCGGTCTTGCTGCTTGCGGGGGCGTCCCCGTGCAGAGTAACGCATCCAATGCGCCGACCAATGGCGCGACTAATTCTGTACCGACATCCTCCTCGACCACGCCGCAGCGGTGCTCAGCGGGCTTGCACTGCGCGCCGTGAGCGAAGAGATAAAAGATCACCGCAGACGAGATTTCCTGCGCCGCTCGGGCAGTATCCTTGGCGCGGCTAGCGCACTGAGTCTATTTCCCCCGGCCATCCGGCGTGCACTGGCGGTCCAGGCACAGGTCGAGACCGGCACGATTCAGGACGTCAAGCACGTCGTGATCCTGATGCAGGAAAATCGATCCTTCGACCATTACTTTGGAACCTTGCGCGGCGTGCGCGGCTTCGGCGATCGCTTTCCCATTCCGCTCGCCAGCGGGCAGCCCGTGTGGTTTCAGTCCAACGGCACAACGCAGATCCCTCCCTATCATCTGGATCCAACCAAGACCAGCGCCTTGTTGGTGCCAGACACACCGCACTCTTTTGCCGATGCACAGGCGGCCTGGAATCAGGGCAGTTTCGGCCAGTGGCCGCGCTATAAGACAGAATTCTCGATGGGCCATTACCAGCGCGAAGACATTCCGTTCCAGTTCGCACTGGCCGAGGCCTTCACGCTCTGCGATGCCTATCATTGTTCCGTCACGAGCGGTACGGATCCTAACCGCATCGTCTTTTTTTCGGGATCGAACTTCAATCCGGCGCTCGGCCGGAACGGCATCAACTGCACCGCCAGCGATTCGGAGCCCAACAATCTGCGCTGCGCTGTGAGCGGCACCATGCCAACGCCGGGCTACACCTACAATGGGTCGGCATTTCATTGGCTGTCGCTACCGGAACTATTGCAGCAGGCCGGCATCAGCTGGCGTATCTACCAGGACCCCAATGATAACTACGGTGGCCTCATGCACGGCGGACTTGCCTTCGAAGGCTTCCGCAGCGCGACGGTGAGCTCGGGCTCGCCGTTATACGCGAACGGGATGCAACTCTGGACCATCGAGCAACTGGGCAACGACGCCATGAGCGGGGCATTGCCTGCGGTCTCGTGGGTGCTGCCAACTGCTGCGGCATCGGAGCACCCTGGAGCGTCCAACCCCGCGCGCGCAGCCGACTTCATCGCTCAGGTGCTCGATGCCCTGACCGCCAACGCGGCGACCTGGAGCCAGACCGTATTTTTTCTGGCATTCGATGAGAACGATGGTTTCTTCGATCATGTGCCGCCGCCAGCGGTCCCCTCCTATGGCGTCGACGGCACGCTGGCTGGCGCCTCGACCATAGCGCTCGCGGGCGAGTATTTCTCCGACCCAACGCGTGCCTATCTAAATCCCGCGGACACCATCAGCGGCACCGTGCGCCCTTGGGGTCTGGGCGCGCGTGTACCCCTCTACGTCGTCTCGCCCTGGAGCAAGGGCGGCTGGGTCAATTCGCAAGTTTTTGATCATACGTCCGCGGCAATGTTTCTAGAGCGGCGCTTTGGCATCAATGTGACGAGCATTAGCCCGTGGCACCGGGCTATCAGCGGCGATCTGACCTCCGCCTTCGACTTCGCTACACCGAACGATGGGCTACCCTCGCTGCCCGACGCCAGCAACTATGCTGCCGTGGAGGCACTGCAGAAGAGTCTGCCCGCGCCAGTGCCGCCGAGCACACCGCAGCCGCTCTACCAGGAGACCGGCACGCGTTATTCGCGCGCGCTGCCCTACGAGCTGCACACCAGCGCGCGCGTGCAGGCGGGCGGGCAACTCATGCTGTTGTTCAGCAACACCGGCACACAGGGCGCCGTGTTTCACGTCTATGACCTGCTACACCTGGATCGCATTCCGCGCCGCTACACGGTGGAGGCCGGCAAAAGCCTCAATGATGTCTGGAACACCGCCGCCACCGACGCCGGTGAGTATTCGCTCTGGGTCTACAGCACCAACGGCTTTGTGCGCTCGTTCCAGGGGAATACCATGAACTGGAGCACCGCGGGCTTCGCGCCCGAGACCCAGATCTGCTATCAGCCCTGCGCGGCGCAACTGGCAGCGCAGTTGCATCTGAACGTCAAAAACAGTGGCACGCTGGGCGGTCCCGTGACCGTGCAAGCCAACGCCTATCGCGCGGATGGTCCCTGGCCATTGCAGATAGGGCCGGCCGCGTCAGCCACGCTGAGCTGGAACCTCGCGGCCAGCGGCTACTGGTACGACTTCTCGGTTCAGGCGGCAGGCTTCGAGCGCCGTTTCGCCGGCCGCGTCGAGACCGGCGAGGACGGCATCAGCGATCCTGCGATGGCGCAGAATTTAGCGGCCTGAGCTTCGGCTCAGGTCACCGTTCGCTGCCAGCCGGTTCGCAGCGTATCGGCGCGTTCCAGATACCACGCCACCGTCGCGCGCAGTCCCGCCTCGAGCACGATCTGCGGCCGAAATTCCAATTCGCGCTCGATCTTGGTGCTGTCGATCGCATAACGCCGATCATGTCCGGGGCGATCCTTGACGAAGCGCACGAGCCGCTCACTGCTCTCGGCATGCGCCGCCGCTGACTCGGGGAACTTCGCGCACAATCCTTGCGTTGACTGCAGGTGCGTATCGACGATCCGGCAGAGCATGTGCACTAGCTGAATGTTTTCACATTCCGAGCGGCCGCCGATGTTGTAGACCTCGCCGGCGCGGCCACGCCGAAGCACCGCCTCGATACCCCGACAATGATCTTCGACGTGTAGCCAGTCGCGAACGTTGCGGCCATCGCCATAGACGGGCAAGGACTTGCCAGCAAGCAATTGCGCGATCATCAATGGGATGAGCTTCTCGGGAAACTGATATGGCCCGTAATTATTCGAGCAGTTGCTGATCGTGGTCTGCAGTCCATAGGTATGTTGATACGCGCGTACCAGATGATCCGAGGCCGCTTTGCTAGCTGAATACGGCGAATTGGGCGCATAGGGCGTCGATTCCGTAAAAGCCGCGTCCTCCGGACCCAGTGAGCCATAGACCTCGTCGGTCGAAACGTGGTGAAACCGATGGCTCGGGACACTCTTGTTCTCGAGCCACACGCGCCGCGCGGCCTTGAGCAGTGAATGCGTGCCGATGACGTTGGTCTCGATGAACGCATCGGGTCCCTCGATCGAGCGATCCACGTGCGACTCGGCCGCGAAATGCACGATCGTATCGAGCCGTTCCTCGCCCAACAGGCGCTCGACCAGCGGCGTATCGCAGATGTTGCCCTCAACGAAGCGCAATTCTGCGCGCTGCCGGGCCGCTTCGAGATTGGCCAGGTTACCCGCGTAGGTCAGCGCATCGAGCACCACGAGCCGATCCCCGGGATGCCCGGCTAGCCAGTAGTGAACGAAATTCGCGCCGATGAAGCCGGCGCCGCCAGTGACGAGGAGTCTTGCCATGCTTGAGTTTAGCGCGCGGTGTGGGCCAGTTGGTTCAGTGTTGCGCGCAGATTGACGCGCCAAGGCGTTGGCGTAAGTCCCAACTGCGCGATCGACGCTGCGCTGTCGAGAACACTGTACGCCGGTCGAGGCGCCGCAGTCGGATACTCGGCGCTCGTAATGGGCGTGACCTGGACCGGATCGGGCAACAGTCCGCTAGCCCGGCCCTCCTCGGCAATGGCCTGCGCAAACTCGTACCAGCTTGCGGTACCGCCATCGGTCCAATGCAAAATGCCGCGGATGTCCGGCCGCTGCGCGATTGTCCACAGCGCGCGTGCAATCGAGGCGGCGGCGGTAGGCGCACCGTATTGATCCGCGACCACACGCACCGCACCGCGCTCACGCATCAGACGCAGCATCGTCAGCAAGAAGTTTTTACCCTGCGCCGCGTACACCCAGGCTGTGCGCAAGACCACGGCGCGCTCGCGCAACACCTCGAGTACGGCGGTCTCGCCCGATAGCTTGGTGCGCCCGTAGACGCTGAGCGGGTTGGTGGGATCGGTCGGTCGGTACGCCTCGGTGGCGCGCCCATCGAATACGTAATCAGTGGAGATATGGAGCAGCCGGCAGCCCGGAATCGAGCGCGCCGCCTGCGACAAATGGCGCGGTCCCTGCGCATTGATCGCTGCGGCGAGCTCAGGCTCCGATTCTGCCTTGTCCACTGCCGTGTAGGCCGCGGCATTGATGATCAGCGCCGGCTGCCAGGCGGCGAGCGCATCACGCACGGCACCCTCATCGCTGATGTCGAGCTCCTGGCGCGTGAGCGCCCGGGGCTCAAACTGCGTCGGTGCGCTCTCCAGCAATGCCTTGCCCACCTGGCCGGAGGCGCCGGTGATCAATACCTTCACGGGAAGGTTTCCGCATCCTTGAATAGCGGCGCGACTGCGTCCTTGGCGGACAGGACCGGCCTCGCGTCTGCCGGCAGCGGCCATTGCACGCCGATCTCAGGATCGTCCCAGCGCAGTGCGCGCTCGTGCTCAGGGGCATAGAAATCGGTGCATTTATATAGAAAATCGATCTCATCGCTGAGCGCGAGATAGCCATGCGCAAAGCCCGGCGGCACCCAGAGCATGTGGTGATTGGTGTCGCTGAGCAGGACGCCGACCCATTGGCCGAAATGCGGGGAGCTGCGCCGGATATCTACGACCACATCGAACACCTCGCCGCGGCTCACGCGCACGAGCTTGCCCTGCGGTTGGCGAATCTGGAAATGCAGCCCGCGCAAGGTATGGCGGGTCGAATGACTATGATTGTCCTGCACGAAATGCCCGGCGATACCCGCGGCGGCAAATTTGCGCTCGTGCCAGGTCTCAAAGAAAAATCCGCGCGCATCGCCGAACACGCGCGGCTTTATCAATACGACTTCTGGAATACGGGTCGGTACGAACTCCACTAATTGCGCTCCTCGATCAGCCCCATCAGGTAGGCGCCGTAATCGCTCTTGCGCAATGGCTGCGCGAGCTTCTCCAGCTGCGCCGCATCGATGAAACCAGCGCGGTATGCGATCTCCTCCGGACAGCAGACCTTCCAACCCTGTCGGTTCTCGATCGCCTCGATGAACATGGACGCCTGCAACAGCGATTCGTGCGTACCGGTGTCCAGCCATGCAATGCCACGGCCGAAGAGCTCGACCTGCAGACGCCCTCGATCAAGATAGTTGCGATTCACGTCGGTAATCTCCAGCTCCCCACGCGCGGATGGCGTCAGATTTGCCGCTATGTCGAGCACTTCGTTGTCGTAGAAGTACAGTCCAGTCACGGCATAGCTGGACTTGGGCTGCAAGGGCTTTTCCTCGATGCCGAGCGCGCGGCCCTTGGCGTCGAATTGCACCACACCATAGCGCCGCGGATCCTTGACGTGATAAGCGAACACCGTCGCGCCCTGCGCGCGAGCACTGGCCTTTTGCAATTGCTCCGGGAGCCCGTGCCCGTAAAACAGGTTATCGCCGAGCACGAGGGCGACCTGATCGCTACCGACGAAGCGGCGACCGATGATGAACGCCTGCGCCAAGCCTTCCGGTTTTGGCTGCTCGGCATAACTCAACGACAACCCCCATTGCCTGCCGTCGCCCAGCAAGCGCTGGAAAGCCGGCAGATCCAGCGGGGTCGTGATCAGCAGGATTTCTCGTATGCCCGCCAGCATCAGCGCCGCGAGCGGGTAATAGACCATCGGCTTGTCATAGACGGGCAACAATTGCTTACTGACCGCGTGCGTGACCGGATGCAGCCGCGTGCCTGAGCCGCCAGCGAGGATGATGCCTTTGCGCATGTGCTGCTACCGACGCCGGAAAGGGGTGAGATGCTCGCGAACGCAGATCGGGAAATCAATGCGCTGCGATTGCTTTGCAGAAACTACGGTAAAACATAATCCAATTCCTACAGACTTCACTCTCAATAATTTTCCGCGTTGGTGACATAACGCCATGGTACGAGACTTGCTGGTGCGTTAATGTGATTTTCGTACAGAAACAGGGGACGGACGTCTCAGTGCAAGAAGCCGGTGCAACGGTGGACGGCGCTCTGGCGAGTACGCTGGCCGCGTCTCGCGAAAATGTGCACTCCCGTGCCAATCTTTCGGCCCTTCCCAACGCTCCGGCCCAGCAAAAAGTCGTTCAGCTCGGCACTCTCGAGGCGCCATCGCTCGCGCTGCTGCGCTACTGGTCGAAACCCGCCGTCGTAGCGCTCGCATTGCTTGTCTGTGCCCTGTGCTCGAGGCAGGGGCTGACTCTGGCGTGCGTCGCCGCGGCGCTCACCGCGGCCTTGTTGTCGCGTCAGATTTTCAGCCCGTTGCAATCATTGTCGAGCGATGCGCCGGGCCCCGCGAAACTGCGTCTGCCGCGATTGCTGCTCGAGTGGGGCATTGTCGTCGCGTTGCTGTCATTCCTCGGCTTCGCATTGAAGCTCGACGGCTTGTTGCCGCGCCGGCTGATGCTGAACTGGTTCGCGCTCACGACCGCATTGCTCTGGCTCGGTGATCACTGCAGTACGCGCATTGCAGCGCGCGCGGGCAACCCGGGGCACCGCCACATCATCATCGGTGCCAATGCGGTTGGCGTCGAGCTGGCACGGCGTGTCTCGCTGAGCGTGGCGACCGGCTCGTTTCTCGGGTTCTTCGACTTCCGCAGCGTCGAGCGCCTGCCCGAGCACGCTCGCGAGCAATTCGTCGGTCAGTGCAAGGATGTGGCCGAATTCGTGCGCCGGCATGCGATCGATGCGATCTACATCGCGTTGCCGATGAGCAACGCGCCGCGGATTGAGGACATGTTGCAGGAATTTCGCGACAGCACGGCCTCGGTCTACTTTGTGCCGGACATTTTCGCCTTCGACCTGGTGCAGGCGCGCTGCGTCGAGATGAACGGCATACCGATGCTCGCGATCTGCGATACGCCTTTCCACGGCATGCATGCGGTGCGCAAGCGGGCGATGGATATCGGGCTGGCCTCTCTGGGACTGCTGGTGGGCTGGCCGCTGTTGCTGATCGCCGCGATCGCCGTGAAGCTCTCCTCTGCCGGGCCCATATTGTTCAAGCAGCGCCGCTACGGCCTGCATGGCGAGGAGATCCTGGTCTACAAGTTTCGCAGCATGACAGTCTGCGAAGACGGCGAGGTGCTTGTACAGGCGCAGGCGCGCGATGCGCGCACGACGGCGCTGGGCCGTTTTCTTCGGCGCACCTCGCTGGATGAGTTGCCGCAGCTGTTCAACGTACTGGCGGGCACGATGAGCTTTGTCGGACCACGCCCGCACGCCGTTGCGCACAATGAGCTCTATCGCAAGCTCATCAGTGGCTACATGATCCGCCACAAGGTACGACCGGGCATGACGGGCTGGGCGCAGGTGCACGGGCTGCGCGGCGAGACCGCGACGGTCGAACAGATGCGCTTGCGCGTTGAGTACGACCTGGACTACCTGCGCCACTGGTCGCTGTGGCTCGACTTGAAGATCCTGCTCAAAACCGCGCTGATCGTAATCCACGGTCGCAACGCACATTAGCTTGCGGCCGCCTGGCGCGCCCACCAAGACCTTAAGCCAAGTGCCCGGTTGCAGGATCCGTCCTATGGACCTGCAGCTGGAAAGGCCTATAGTTGTTCGCTGCGGCAGTGACCGGCTGACGATCTGCACAGAGCGCCGCAAAGGAGCACGTTATGGAACCCGTAGATCCAAAGAATCCGAAAGAGCGCCCTCCCTGGCGCCCGCGCGTCGATTCCGAGCCAGAGCTCAACCCGTCTGTGCGCACAACCGCGCCAGCTGGCAGCGAGCTCACGCTGGAGGAAACCGAGGACGAAGCGGACGAGTCGGAAGCCCGCGAGAATGATCCGGAGCCGATCAAGACTCATAAGAAACCTTGACCGTGGCGGCGCGCGGCACCTTTTCTACCGCGCGCTCGCCACCCCGATGCCATCCCAGTAATCACTGACGTCGGGCAGCGGCGCGCATTATTGCGCACCAACCTATTGCATCGCTTCGTATTGTGTCCTATGGTGCGCGCGCCCGAGAACTAACGAGGTGATACAACTGCAATGAAGAAGCGCAAAGCGTCCGCGACCAGCGAACCTGGGCCCCGTCTTCACCACATCAATCAGTATCTCGAGAAGAATTTTCCCGATTTCTTCGCCGAGGCGCGTTTTCAAGTCGGCAACGACGATTTCTTCCTCTACAGCCGCTTCGGCGAGTATCTCGCCCGCACGATCGAGGCCAATCGGGCCACCCGCGACAAGATCCACCGCGGTTTCACCGTCCTGAACAAGATGGCACGCGTATCAGCCCGCGATCCAGCGGTGCGACGCATGATGGTCACGGGCCCGCTCGAGCACATCGTGGATGCGCCGAAGGCACGGGCGCTGGCACGCAAGCGACTGTCCACGGTCGCGCAGGGGTATCTGGAAAGCCTGTGCGAGTGAGCGCATTGTCGACTCCAGCATGGCCGCGCCAGCGAGTGCCCAGACCATCCTGCACTTCTGGTTCGGGCCCAAGCCCTATACCCACGCGCGCGTGCAGCACCAGACGCGCCTCTGGTTTCCGGCAGCCGTTGCCCCGGAGCTCGTTCCCCAGGCCGATGAGCTGATTCGCGAGCGATTCGCCGAAACATTGCAGGCCGCCGAGACCGGCGCGCTGCAAACCTGGGAGTCGAGTCCCCGCCGGCGTCTGGCACTGATCCTGGTGCTCGACCAGTTCTCACGTCACTGCTACCGCGGCACCCCTCAGGCCTTTGCGCAGGATCATGCTGCCCTGTCGCTGAGCGTCTCGGGCATGCAGTTTGGCGCCGACGGTGCGCTCGACCCGCTCGAGCGCATATTCTTTTATATGCCCTTGCAGCATGCCGAAGCCCTCGACGTGCAGGAGGAGGCAGTGGCAGCGTTTCGCCGGCTGATCGAGGAAGCGCCGGCTGAGCTGCACGACACATTTAGCAGCGCGCTGCACTCTGCCATCGAGCATCGCGACCTCATCGCGCGTTTCGGTCGCTTTCCGCATCGTAATGCCGTACTGGGCCGTGAGAGCGATTCGCAGGAAGAGGCCTGGCTGGCGTGCGAAGGCCAGCGCTTCGGCTAGAAATCCGGCGCTGTGAGTGGCTTTTCGCGCACGGGCCCGAGCCGGGCCGCATCAGCGCGAATGCGCGCCGCATCTCCGATCAGCACGATGTCGACATCTGCCGCCTGAGGGTACGCACTCTCGACCACACGTTGCGAGAGCGCGGCATCGACGTTGTGCAATGAGTGCGCAAACTCATCGATGTAGCTCTCGGGCAGGCCGTAAAGATCCAGCTCGGCGAGGGCCGAGGCCCAGTCCGCTGCGGTCTCGAAGCCGAGCGGATATTGGCCGAGGATGTAATTGCGGGCGGACGCGAGCGCCTGCTCACCAGCGCCTTCACGCTTGAGCGTGCTGAGGGTTTGCAGCGCGATGTCAAGCGCCTCGCCTGTGCTCTGCACGCGCGTGAACGAGTTGATCGCAAACTCCGCCGGAACACTGCCGCGCCGAAAGTTGGAGCTGACCGAGTAAGTCAGCCCGCTCTTGACGCGCAGCGCCTGCATGAGCATCGAGCCGAAACTGCCGCCGAAGGCCGTATTGGTGATTTCAAGCGCCGCACGCTCTGGGTAGGAGCGCGCGACGCCGGTGTTCCCGATCCAGAAGTAGGTTTGCGCCGAGTCGGGTGCATCGATCAACAGTACGTTGCGGCCCTGGACGCGCGGCGGCGCGCGCAGGGGCGGCAGGAGCCCGGGCGCAATGCCCCAGGAACCGAAAGCGGCCGTGACCGCATCGAGCATCCAATCCGGATCGAAGTCGCCCGCGAAGACCAGCGTGAGCCGGTCGGCGCCGAAATGATCGCGGTAGAACCCCAGCACGTCCTCGCGCGTGAGCGAGGCGAGACTGCTCTCACTGCCGCCGACCGGCTTGCCATAGGGATGATCGGCGAACAGCAGCGCGCGTCCGTATTGACCAATCAGGCTCTGCGGTTCCGAATCCTTCGCCGCCTTGATGAACTCGATGCGGCGTGTGCGCACGATGTCGAGCTCGTCGGATTCGAACCGCGCCCGCTGCAGTGCATCGCTCAGCAACTCGAGCATGAGCTCGCAGTCTTGCGCCAGAAACTGGCCGTGCAGCACTGTCGCCTCACTGTGGGCGTCGGCCTCGAGACTGCCGCCAGCGCCCTCCACCGCCTCGGCGAAGGCATGGGCATCGCGGCTAGCCGCCCCGCGCGTGAGCAGTGCTGCGCTCATCGCCGCCAGTCCGGCGCGTGCCGGCGGGTCCAGACGCGAGCCGCCGCGCATGACCGCCTCAAAGGCGATCAACGGCACGTCATGCCGCGGCAACAGAATCAGCCTGCTGCCGTTGGCGAGCGTGTGGCGCCGGTGCGCGGGGATCTTCACGCTGCCTTAAGCCAGCGGCCGCAGCACGCCGACCGTGCGCCGCTCGGGATTGAAGATCTCGCGCGCGACCTGCTCGACCTGCGCGCGCGAGACGCGCTCGTAGAGCCCCGGCGCGGCGAACAGCAGCCGATGATCGCCGTGCATGACTGCATATTCGCCGAGCAGGCGCGCCTTGCCGTCGATCGTCGAAACAGCTCGCCAGAATTCCGCGGCGACCAGGTTCTTGGCACGCCGCAACTCCAGCTCGGTGACGCCATCGCGCAGCAGGCGTGCGAGCTGCGCATCGAGCGCGCTCTGTAATGCATCCAGGTCGCCGCCTTCCGGCAGCGTCGCCTGGATGCTGAAGATGTTCGGGTCAAATCCTTCGGGCCAGCCGCCGCCGATTGCCACTGCCAGCTGGCTTTCCTCGACCAGTGCGCGATGCAGTCGCGAGGCGTCCCCGCCCAGCAGGATCGTCTGCAGGATGTTGAGCGCCGGCTCGCGTGGATCGGTGGCCGCGATCGCGTGATATGCGTAGTGCAAGAGCGGGTTCTGCCCGGCTCGCTCGAGCACGAGCCGGCGCTCGCCGCGCTGCGCGGGCTCGACCGTCAGCACCGGCGGTGCTGCCTCGCGGCCGGGAATCGGCTCGAAGTACCTTTGCGCCAGCGCAAAGGCTTCTTCGGCCTCAACGTCGCCAACCAGGAGCAACGTGCAGTTGTTCGGCGCGTAGTAGCTGCGGTAGAAGTGCTGCAAATCGGCCATGGTCCAGGACTGAATGTCCGATGGCCAGCCGATCGTCGGAATCCGGTAGGGATGCGCAATAAAAGCGCTCGCCTGCACCTGCTCTTCCAGCAGCGCGACGTTACTATCATCGACGCGCAGCTGTCGCTCCGAGTACACGACCTTGCGCTCGTTCTCGATCACTTCGGGGTCAAAGGCGAGATTGGCGATCCGATCGCTCTCGAGCTCGAGCACCATCTCGAGCGCTGCGCGCGGCAGCCAATCCTGATAAACGGTGACGTCCTGCGAAGTGTACGCATTGTTGCTGACGCCTTGCGCTTCCATGAGGCGGTCAAATTCGCCCGCAGCACGGCGCGTCGTGCCGTTGAACATCATGTGCTCGAAGAAATGCGCGAGCCCACTGGTGCCGGCGCCTTCGTTGCGGCTGCCGACGCGAACAACGTTATAGAGCGCGATATTCGGAATATTGTGATCGCTCCAGACCAGCACGTTCAGGCCATTGGCGAGCCTGCGGCTGCCCACGTGCGCGCAGGCGCCGGCAAATGCAGGCCCCGGCCGCGCAAGGGCCGTTGCAGCCCCGACGGCGCCCCTCGCGCCTGGCGCCCATTTCGAACCGCGATCTTCGATGTCCATAGAGCGACAGTTGAGCTCTTGAGGGGGATTTCAACCGCGAGAAGGCTGGCACAAAAGAAAAGCGCCGCGAGTCGGTGGGGACCGCGGCGCCAGAAGGCGAACACCGGGGAACGTTGTTCGCAAAGGTTAGGGGGAAACCTTGTGAGCAAGATATAGCAATGAGCGTACCATCCTTATAAACTTAAATAAAAACAAAGTGTTATATAAATCATAGGGCGGCGTGGGCGTCATAAGTGACGGATTTTGTCAGCCCGCGCTGGCGATCTGACAGATCCTGTCAGGCACAATCGGTCCGCTCATGGCGCGAACTGGCGACAGCGCCGATCCCAGTGCTGGAGGGCAGCGTTGAGCTCCCTCAGGTGCGGACGGCTACGCAGGTCTGGGCATGTTTCTTGAGGCTCGAGCAAAGGCTCGTCGCGGCCGCGCGCGTGGGCACGCCGACCTCGAGGCGCACGAGCGAGTGTCCATGTCTTTTCGAGCTCACGTAGCGCGGGTTGAGCGCACCCAACAGCTGTGGATACTTTCCGCTCAGCGAGTTCCAGGCCAGTTGTGCGTGCGCCTGGCTGCTGAAGGCCCCGAGTTGCACGAAACGCAGAGCGCCTTCCGCGCTCGCCGGGTGCTTGCCGCCTGCGCTGCGCGGCGCGGGTGCCACGCTCGGCGCTGGCGCGGCGTTCGCGGCCGGCGCTGTTGGCGTACCCGACTGGGCAAAATTCTCGATGCGGATGCGCGCTTCCTGCGCCCACTGGCTGTCCGGATGCGAAGCCAGGAACTGCTCATAGGCAGCGCGCGTATCGGCCGCGCCCGCGGCCTGCCAGTCCCGAACCTCCTGCAACTGCTGGATGCGCGTGCGCGCCTGCGCGGCATTGGCGCTATTGGGATGCTGCTGCAGAAACTGCTGGTAGGCCTCGCTGGTATCGGCGCTGCTGGCCGCCTTCCAGTCCTTGCCCTCATGGCTGCAGCCCGCGAGGGCTAGCACCGCAGCGAGGGTGATCGCACGCAAACCAATCCATGCACTCGGCCTCATCGCATTTCCACCTTAGCGTCCAGCGATGGCGCATTGTAGCAGTCCCCAGACAGATGACGGCGCGCCCGCTCAACGCGCACACTGCTCGATATGAGCGACACCCCTCGCCGCCGGCTGCTCGATCGCGTGCGCGGCACGCCATCTTTGCTTGCGGCCAACAGCCGCCTGGTCGGCGACATCGAAACACCGGGCGCACTGATTGCCAGCGGGCATGTTCAGGGCGACGGTCAGGTCGGCGGAGAGCTCGCGCTCAGCGCCGGCGCGCACTGGCACGGCGAAGTGCACGCGCTCAGCGCCGTCATCGCCGGTACGATCAGCGGCGCGATCCTGGTGAGCGAGAAGATTGAAATTGCGGCCACGGCCGTGATCCGCGGCCGTGTCAGCGCGCGGCGCATCGCGATGGCCCGCGGTGCGACGGTCGAGGGTGAGCTCACCGTGACCAGCGGCGAGCCGATCGTCGAGTTCGAAGAAAAGCGCGGCCGCAGCTCCACCTAGTGCGCCGCGCAGCTATAATCGAGACGCTGGGCAGCACGCTCTTCGTTCGAGCACTACACACACGATGGATCTGGTGGCTCACCGGGGTAACGCGCACGAGTATCCGGAAAACACCCTGCCTGCATTCGAGTCCGCCCTCGCTTTAGGGCTGCGCTGCCTCGAGCTCGACGTGCAGTTGTCGGCCGACGGCGTGCCGGTCGTGATCCACGATCATCGGCTCGAGCGCACAGCCGCGATTCCCGGAGCCGTGTTTGATCTGCGCGCTAGCGAGATCGCGCAACTGGACGCGAGCGAACCTGAGCGCTTCGGGGAGCGCTTTCGCGGCACACACATCCCGCTGCTGCGCGACGTGCTCGGCCTGCTCGACGGCCGGCCTGACATCACGTTATTCGTCGAGATCAAGCGCGCGAGCCTGGTGCATTTTGGTCTCGATCGTGTGGTGACGCGTGTGCTCGAGACCCTCAAGCCCATGCGCGCTCAGTGCGTCGTGATCTCCTTCGATCTGGCGGCCGTCTATCGCGCGCGCCAGATCAGTGGCGGCCCGATTGGCTGGGTGCTCAGCGAGTACGACACGCACAGCCGTTTGAAGTACGAGACGCTGCAGCCGGAGTATCTGTTCTGCGATCACGAGAAATTGCCAGCCAGCGGCGCGCTGTGGCGTGGCCCGTGGCACTGGGCGGCCTACGAGATCTCCTCGATGACGCTCGCCCTCGCGCTGGCCAAGCGCGGCGTCGAGTACATCGAGACCATGTGCGTTGCGCAAATGAGCGAAGCCATGCGCGTCATGCCCGGCGCTGCGATGGCGCCCGGCGCCTGAGCGACGCCTGCGGTGCGCGCTCGCTAGGGCGGATTGAAGCGCTCGAACTGCGCGAGCATATAGCCATCGGCGAAGCTCGGGCGACCCCAGCGTTCCATGAAGCCGCAATGCCCGCCATGCTCGGTGCGTACGACGGTCAGCAGCTCGCTGCGCGCGAGACGCTCAAGATCCGCCACGGGAATGATGGGATCGTCCGCTGACAGCAAAATGCTGGCGGGCGCGCGCAGGGACTCGAGGCGCTTTCCGGTCAGCGCGTAGCCCTCCAGATAGGCCTCCAGCGTGGCAAAGTCGGTGTGACGGCCCACCAGCGCCGCGGTCATCTGTCGTAGGTCCTGCAACTGCCAGAGATCGGCAAAGTCATGCGCCCCGGGCCAGGCGCGCTCCTTGGTGCGCAATGAGCGCGTCCAGCGGCGCACGAAATAGCGCCGATACAGTCCCAGCCCCTGCTCGAGCGCGCGCAGCGTCGCCTGCGGGTCGATCACGGGCGAGATCGCCACCACCCCGGCGATGGTCTCGGGAGCATCGCCGTCCGCGGCCACGCGCAGCATGAAATTGCCACCCAGTGAGAATCCCCCAAGGTACAGGCGCGCCTCGGGCAAGCGCGCGCTCAGGGCGCGTATGGCGCCGACCACCTCGGGCAACCGGCAGGAGTGGAACAGATCGCGATTGAGTGCATGGGTTGAGCCGTGATCGCGCAGATTCAGCCGCGCCACCGCAAAGCCGCGCTGATACAGCAGAGCAGCGCAGGAGAGCACGTAGCTCGAGGCCGCGCTGCCCTCCCAGCCGTGCAACAGCACCGCGAGTCGGCCGACGCCGGCGCGCCCAGGCTCGGCCTGCGGGCTGTAGAACCCCTGCAGTCGTACGCCGTCGCCGCAATCGAGCAGCCATTCGCGCGAACTCGCGAGTAAGCGCTCAGCACGCCGCCGCACCAACCAGCCCTGCAACGGCAGGTTGCCGAGCACGGATTGCAGATGCGCATTGCGCAATAGCCGCGGCGGTCGAAAAACGCGCGCGACGTCAGTAGGCGGCTGTGTCTGGGAACTCAGTGCACGGACTGCCAATGCACTTCGACACGGTTGTTGGCGGCGGCAACGCGATTCCACTCACCGGCGGTGAGTCCTTCGCTGATCGGCGGGTAGGGCGTGATGGTCTCATCGGCCGTGCCGGCGCTGATCTGCAGGTCCAGAGCCCCTTTGCTGTTCTCGCGCGCGGTCGAGATCATATTGGCGAAGGCTACGGATTGCCGCAGGCTCACCGAGCCGTTGTCCTCGCGCGGATTGCCAACCGTGTCGCAGCGCGTATAGGGCATATTGTCCGCAGCCATGACCGGTTGCGCGGTCGGCGGCGTGGTCATGCAGTAACGACCGGGAATGCTGCGAATCTGCACGGTGCCGCGAAAGCCTTGGGCGGTAAGCCGGGCCAGCAGCCCCTGGATTCGTTCGAGCCGTGAGCCGGCGAGCGGGGTCTCGCCGAAGGGCACCGGTTCGATCAGCTCGTCGTTGGGGGCGCTCGCGCCGCTCGCGTCTTCCTCGTTCCCAGCCGCTGCGGCGTTGGCGGCCTGCATGTCCTGCAATGCCTGCAAGCTGTGTTGCGCGCTGGCCAATTGCTGCTGCGTTTGCGCGAGCTGGCCGGTCAGTGCAAGCGCAGCGCCGCGTTGCTGCTGCCATTGCAGGCCGAGAAGTGCGGCGAGGATGAGCGCTGCCAAGCCGAGCCACAGCCCCCAGGGCCCAGCACGCGGCGGCGGTTCGAGGGCACTCTGGGGGGGTTCATCCTCCAGCAGCAGCCGCACATCGGCGATGATTCGATCGGACTGGCTCTCGAGATTGTCGACCATGAAGCGGCGCAGCTCGAGCATGTGGTGCGAGACCATCGCATCGATGATCGCGCGCAGCTCCGGTGCGATCGGCGGCAGGTCCGGCCGTGTCGACCTCGAGCGCCGCTCGGCCAGCGGCTCGCGCTCGCCCGCGATTTGCGGCGCCTGCGCGCTTATGTCACTTGCGCGGGATGCGCTCGGCTTCGCGGCGGCGGCCGAGTAGGCGCCGGAGGCTGCCGCGCTGCCCGCCGATATCTCGGCTGCCGCGGCCATGGCCGCTGAGTCTGCCTCTGGGGCCGGACTTGCGAGGATGATCTCGTCGTCGAACCGCGACGGCCCCAGCAAATTGAGTTGCTCGAGCGCCCTGCTCACATCGGTGTGCTTGGTCTGTTTGGGCAACACCCCGATTGCGCCCAGAGCGCGGGCCTGGCTCAGGTACAGCTCACCTTCCTGCGAGGTGTACATCATGATCGGGATGGTCGCGGTGCGCGGGTTGTTCTTGATCGCCTGCACCGCCTGAAAGCCATCCATGCCGGGCATCAGATGATCCATGAAGATCACGTCCGGCTGCTGATGCGTGAGGTAGTCGATGGCCTGTTCGGCCGATTCGACCCCATCAACAGTCAGCTCATAACGCTCGAGGATGCGGGTCAGGAACGCGCGCGCGGATTTCGAATCATCAACCACGAGCGCCCGTCTTGCCGTCATGCCTTGTCCGCCGCTAGCAGCCCTTGTGACGATCTTAGCGCAAGGCCGGCGCGGCCGCGTGCTCGCGGCCACGGTAGATTACATATGTACAGCCCGTGCCGGTGTGCTCACGGGGCTCGGGTCCTTGAGCTCGCGATACAGCTTCGCCAACCGCCATGCCATGTGCATGGAGGCCCAGGTACGCGTGTAGTCGAGCCCCTGCGCCGAGAGTCGCGCGGCGCGCTGCGGATCATCCAGGACGTCCAGCACTGTTTTGGCGAAGACATCAGGCTTCTCCGGCGCAACGCGCGCCCCGCAGCCGGGTTGCAGGATCGAAGCCGTGCCCATGATCGCCGTCGAGACGACGGGGCAACCCTGCGCGAGGGCCTCGAGCAGCACCAGGCCCTGGGTCTCGGTGCGCGAGGCGAACACGAACACATCCGCGGCAGCGTAGCAATCGGCCAGAGCGTGTTCGCGCTCCAGATAGCCGATAAAGTGCAACGCTTGCGCGATGCCCAGAGCGCGGGCGAGCGCCTGCAGCGCTGTGCGCGCCGGGCCCTCGCCGCAGATGATCAGCAGCGCGTCCGGGCGTGAGCGGCGCAGCACAACGAAACTGTGCAGCAGGAACTCGATATTCTTCTCGTGCGCCACACGTCCGACATACAGCAGCAATGGCCGATCCAGGGGAATGCCATGCGTGACCCGGAAGCGTGCGCCGTCACCGCGCACATAGCGCTCCGCGGGCAGACCGGTCGGAATTACTTCGATACGAGTGCCCACACCGTAGGCGCGCAGCAGTTGACGCATCGGCTCGGATGGCGCGACCACCGCGGACAAAGCCTCGCATTGTGAGCGCGCGAAGCGCCGCGCCAGCGCACGGCCCAGCCATCGCGGCAGTACCGGCACGTAATGATGCAGATACTCCTCAAAGAACGTGTGATACGTCGCGATGACGGGCAAGCGCGCGCGGCGCGCGAAGCGCACGCCCGCATAATGCGCGATGAAGGGCGTATGGATGTGTACCAGATCGAAGTGCTCGGATTCGAGCCTTGCGAGCGCCGCGCACAATGCGCGCCAGCGCATCCGCCGGTCTTCGGGATCCCCCGGCACCGCGCTGGATGGCACGCGAATCACGCCGCTATCCGCCGGTGCGCCTGGCACAGCGGCGTAGGCGGGGGCTACCAGCACGGTCTCGATTCCCGCGCTTACCAGATCAGCGCGGAAGGTGCGGATCGAGGTGGAGACGCCGTTGACGCGCGGAAAGTAGACGTCGGAGATGAAGAGAATCCGCATGCGCCGGGGGGCTTGAATCTCCGGCCCGCTAGAGGAAATTCTGTGCCAGCAATCCGAGCCCGATACCGATTGCGCCTCCCGCCAGCACATCGCTCGGATAGTGCAGACCGAGCACCACGCGCGAGGCCGCGATTAGGCTGGCGAGCGGTATCAGAATCCAGGCCAGAGTAGGAAAGCGCTCGACCGCCAGCCAGGTGAAGGTCACGGCATGCAGCGTGTGTCCGGACGGAAAGCTATAGCGGTCCAACGGCGCCATCGCCAGCGTGATGCCCGGATGGCGGATAAACGGCCGCTCGCGCAACAGCCGTGCCTTGAGCGTCTTGTAGATAAGAAGTCCGATGAGGCCGGTGATCGCCATGACCAGCGCCGGGCGCAATGCCGCGCGGCCATAGATGAGTGGCAGCACGCCCACCAGCACATACCAGGCAATGCCGTCGCCCAGCCGGCTTGCAGTCGTGAATACCCAGCGCCCGGAAGACAGGCCGACGACGCGATTGAGTCCGCGGCACAGCCGGTACTCGGCGATATCGAAACGAGCCATGATGAGCTGGGCACGGTTCATGACGAACCAGCGTAGGGTATCGCCACTGATGCTATTGTGACGGTTGCATGAAGCTCACGTGACAATCCGGTCCTCACGCCGCCGCCCAGGCTGATTCGATCCGTGCCTCGCGAACGCGATAGGCGTTGCTCGGAGGAATCAACCAGGGCGATGACTCGTTCCCGCGCACGGAGGTCCGGCACCTGGACCCGATCAGGATATTGCGGGCCGCATTCACGTCCCGGTCATGCAACTCACCACAGTCGCGACATACCCATGATCTGACAATCAACCCATTGACCCCTCGCGGCCCGCTCGGGGCACCGCAAGCAGAACAGGTGACGCTGGTGTCTCTTTCGCTGACGACTTCAAACGTCCTGGCAGCCTGCTGGCTCTTGTAATCCAGGAAATTCTTGAGCATGCCCCATCCCGAATCCAGCACGGATTTCGCCATCCGCGTTCTGATCAGCTTGAGGCTACTCACATCGCCCACGACGATCTTCTGATACCTATCGACCACTTTTCTGGAAAACTTATGTAGGGCATCGGCGCGGCAGCGCGCGGCCTTGCGATGAATGCGTTTGGCCTGGCGCTTGTGGCCACGGCGCTGCGCTAAGGCAAGCCTCTGGGCGTAAGCCTGAGTCCAGCGGCCGGCCCGCAGCCGTTCCCCATCGCTCGTGGTGGCAATATCCTTCAACCCCAGATCAATCCCGACGGCCTCCTCGGGCGCCACACTCTCTTCGGCCTGAACCTTGACCGGCAAGCACAGCCACCAATCCCCGAGCGCATCCTGAGCAAAGCAGCCACCCTGCCAGGTAACCTCTTCGAGCCGCTCGCGCTCAAACACCCGAAAGCTCTTGCCAGCAAAGCGCAGGCACAGGCCCTTGCGCTTGAGGCTCGCGGCTTTGAAGGGCACCCACCCCAGGGATCTCCGGGGGCCGCGACTGACCCGCCAGCGCAGTTTGAGGCGCCGCGCGGCTTGACGTTTCTGGGCGTAGTGAATACAAATCGACTGAATCGTATTGGCGCCGATCTTGTCGAAATACTCGGATGCACCAGCGGTCAGGTTGCAGAGGTCGAAGCCGGACATCCACTTTTGCTTCTTGTCCGTGCGGGTCGCGGCCTTCAGGCTCGTCTCATTGCAGTAGTTGAACACCTCGTTCACTTCCACTGCAGCCGCATTGAGCCATGCATAGGCTTCTGCACGAACCTTCAAGCGAAGAGTGCGCGTGAACGAGAGCGGCATTAGGATATTATCGCCCTCCACAGGCGCTCGTGCTCCACCTAATTCAGTTGCGCAACTCACTGGTGCGTCGCGACGTCCCTGTCGCTTCATCGGTTCAATCGCGAATCCCGACGCCCCGATTGAGCAAAGTAACCGCGACCCCGAACAGGCTCACGACCAGCACGAACATGAGCATGAATGCGGCCGCGACGTGCACGTCCGAGGCGCCGAGGAAACCATAACGAAAGGCATTGACCATGTAAAGAATTGGATTGGCCATCGAGAGCCTCTGCGCCCAGGACGGCAGCAACAGCACCGAGTAGAACACTCCGCCGAAGTAGGTCATCGGCGTCAATATAAAGGTCGGAATCCAATTCACCTGGTCAAAATTGCGCGCGAACACCGCGTTGATGAAACCGGCCAGCGAAAATATCAGTGAGGTCAAAATCGCCGCGGCGATGATGGCCGTGACGTGCACGGCCGACAGTCGTGAGAACACCAGCGAAACGATGGTTACCACCAGCCCGACCAGCATGCCGCGCAACAGCCCGCCGGCCGCATAGCCGGCCACGATGATCCAGTTTGGCAGCGGGGAGACCAGGAGCTCCTCGACGTGCTTGCCGAACTTCGCTCCGAAGAACGATGAGACGACGTTGCCATAGGAGTTGGTGATGATCGACATCATGATCAGTCCAGGCGCGAGATACTGCCGGTAGTCGACGCCTGACATCGCGCCCACGCGACGGCCGATCAGGTTCCCAAAGATCACAAAGTAGAGCGTCGCGGTGACCGCAGCGGGCAGCAGCGTCTGCCCCCAGATGCGCACGATGCGACCGTACTCACGAATGACGATGGTCTTGAAGCCGATCCAGCGCACCGTGCGCAGCGACAGGCTCGAGGCGCCGCCGGCCTGCGCGTCCGGGGCCAGCGTTGAGGCGCTATCCGCCATTGGCGCCCCGGTTATCGACCAGCCGCATGAACACTTCCTCGAGTCGGTTTACCTTGTTGCGCAGGCTCAGCACTTCGATATCGAGGCTCGAGAGCCGCGCGAACAGATCGTTCAGGTTCTGTTCCTTCCTGACGTCGACCTCGAGTGTATGCTCATCGATGCGCCGAACGGTGAACTCCGGAATCAGCGGCGTTTCCAGCAGCGGCTGGCGAGTATTGAGCACAAAGCTCTCGATGTTGAGCCGGCGCAGCAGATTGCGCATGCGATCTCGCTCGATGATGGCGCCTTTGTCAATGATCGCGATCTCGCGGCACAGACTCTCAGCCTCTTCAAGATAGTGCGTCGTGAGAATGATGGTGATGCCGCGCGCATTGATGTCTCGCAGAAACTCCCACATGGTGCGACGGATCTCGATATCGACGCCCGCGGTTGGCTCATCGAGAATCAGCAAGCGCGGCTCGTGCATGAGCGCACGTGCGATCATGAGCCGCCGCTTCATGCCCCCCGAGAGGCCACGCGCGGCACCGTTGCGCTTATCCCACAGTTGCAATTGCCGCAGGTAGCGCTCGGCGCGCACGCGCGCCTCGGCGCGCTCGATGCCGTAGAAGCCAGCCTGGTTGACGACGATTGTCAGCGGCGTCTCGAATTGATTGAAGTTCAATTCCTGCGGCACGATACCGATGCACGACTTGGCGCGCTCCAGGTCGCGATCGATGTCGTGGCCGAAGACGCTGGCGGTGCCGCTGGATTTGTTGACCAGTGAGGTGATGATGCCAATCAGCGTTGTCTTGCCCGCCCCGTTAGGACCGAGCAGGGCGAAGAAATCCCCGACCTCGACATCCAGATCGACGCCCCGAAGCGCGACGACGCCGTTCTTGTAGGTCTTGGTGAGTGCGCGGGTCGACAGGGCAAGCATGGCTCGCCACTCCGGTGGCTGCGTTAAAAGTCGCGCAAGTTAGCACACGCCAGGTGTGCCTGGCGCGAGCCGTCAGTGCCGGCGCGGCGCCGCCTTCAGGCCCCGCCCCCGCCGCGCTGCTCGCCGTCCGAGGCGAGCAACTGCAGGCCCCGTAATTGTACCGGCCGCAGCCCCGCCGCGCGGTCGGCGAGCGCGGCTTGCAGCATCTGCCGCCAGACGTGCGGCTGCAATTCCCAGCGAGGCACTACCCAGACCGGACCCAACTCGGCGAGCGCTTCGAGCTCCGCCAGGGGGCAGGCGGCGATGCGCTCGGCGCAATCGGGGCTCATCCCAAGCAGTATGCGGGCCGCCAGCGCGTTGGCGCGCGCCAGGTGCCACGCCAGCACGAACGTGCGGCGCAAGAGCGCGACTCCGGCGCGGCTGGAGAAATAGCCGCCCGCGCCGGCCCCGTCCATGACTCCGAGGCCACCGGCTGAGGCGCGCTGCCAGCGCTCTGGCGCCGAGAAGCCGCCATCGAGTAATAAGTATGGACACAGGGCCAGCCGTCGCTGAGCGGGCAGGTCCAGGCTGCACCACAGCTCGCGCAACACGGCCACGAGACGCGGTAGGGGGCGCGCTTCGAGCCCGGGCGCGCCGTCAGGCCGCGTGCTCGCGCAGGCGCACAGGATCGCGAGCATCTGCTGGTTGATCTCCGCGACCGGCAAGAGCAGGGCATTGTCCCAGCGCCCGACGAGCGGCATGGGCGATGTCAGCGACAGACCGTGCGTGCGGCGCGCATTTGGTTCCAACATGGCATTCCTCCTGAATCGGGCGAAATATCCTGCCGCAGCTGCGCTTGGAGCCGAGAGCAATATCTGCGATATTTACACCAAAACTGTTACCAGTAACATATTTATTAATCCGGAGTATCCAATGCGCATGTTCGATGACCGCTACAGCCGCGACCGGCGCCGCTTCGAGATCGCGTTGCGCTTCATTCAGCTCGAGGCGCGCACGCATACGATCCGCGCCTGGACGGGGCTGACCGACGATCGCATCCGCAAGCTCTACCGCACGTATCTGAGCGAATCGCAGGCCGTGCCGTTGACGCGTCACCGCGGTAAATCGCCACAGCAGAGCGGCTTCTTTACGCGCACGGCCCGCGCGCGCCAGGAAAGCGCTTTGCTCGCGAGCCTGTGGCGGCTCATTGGTGCGCTGCCAGCGCTGCCGGCGTTGCCGGGCAGCGAAATTGCGCAGCGCCTGCCGGGCCTGAACCGTGGCGAACTGTTGTGTCAGGGCTACGACAGCTACCGCGCGCTGGTGCCCGCGCCGGTGATCAGTTTCGAGCATGCCGTGTTCCTGCTGACCGCGCTGGCGCGAGGCGAGGAGCTCAAGCTTGGCACCTGCGGCGCCTGTCGTGCCTTCGTCGTGGCCGATCGTTGGTCATTGCGCGCACCGCAGTGTGTCGCTTGCGCGAACGAGCCGGCGCAGCATCATTCCTGATGACGCAGGGCCTGGGGTTGCCGCTGCAATGGGCGGTCTGCAACACTGCCGTCCATGACAAGCCTCGCGAGCACTGGCCTGCAGCGGCGCACGGAACTGCGCTCACACAGCGGCTGGGCACAGGAGGCTCGCGCCGACCCGCACACGCGCTTCCTGATCTGCCAGGGCACGACCCATCTGGTGCGGCACGAGCCGGACACGGCCATCGCCTTCCTCGGTGCGGATCAGGCGATCATCAAAGCGCTCGATGATTCTCGGCTGCTGTTGCTGGGCTGGTACGGTGGCGAGCGCTGCGTGCTCGTGGACCTGCCACCCGAGATCGCTTTCGCATCACCTGGAGCCACCTTCGAGGAATTGCGCCCATTGCTGGGCGTCCTGAGCGAGGTAGACGCGCAACTGCTGAGCCTGGCGCGCGCGCTCGTGGTCTGGCGCAGCCGTCAGCGCCATTGCGGCGTGTGCGGAGCGCTGACCGCGCCCCGCAACGCGGGCCATATGCTGGCATGTACGAGTTGCGGGACCGAGTTCTTTCCGCGCATCGATCCGGCGATCATCGTGCTGGTCACGGACGGCGCCAAGGCATTGCTCGGCCGGCAGGCCTCCTGGCCAGCGGGGCGATATTCGGCTCTGGCGGGCTTTGTCGAGCCCGGCGAGAGTCTGGAGCAGGCGGTCGCGCGCGAGGTCGAGGAGGAATCGGGCGTGCTCATTACGGAGACACGTTATTTCGCTTCCCAACCCTGGCCATTTCCAGCCTCTCTGATGCTGGGCTTTCATGCGCGGGCGAGTGCAGGTCCGGTGCGCCTTGACGGGGAGCTGGAGGATGCGCGCTGGTTCGAGTTCGACGAATTGCGCAGCGCTCCCAACGTGCTGCTGCCCCCCGCGTACACCATCGCGCGCCGGCTCATCGAGGCGTGGTTCACCCAGCACGCCGAGCAAACGCGGGGCGTCTGAACCCCTCAATAAGGCCCTCACGCCAGCGCGGCCTTAGCCGCGCCAGCGAGCGATGGCCAGCGGCTACTTTTTGCGCCGCGCCTTTTTCTTCGACACGCGGCGGGCGCCGCGCTTGGCGCTGGAGGCGGCGCGGCCGCGAGCCGATGCCTTCTTAGCGACCTTTTTCTTCGCGACCTTCTTCTTCGCGACCTTCTTCTTGGCTACAGACTTCTTCGCCGCGACCTTTTTCTTCGGCTTGCTCTTCTTGGCCGCAGCCTTTTTCTTCGGTGCGACTGCTTTCTTCACGGCCGCCTTCTTTACGGCCGCCTTTTTCGCGGCTGGCTTGCTCGCGGCCTTAGCCGGGGCGCTCGGCGCAGCAGCCGGCGTGGCAGCCGCTGGCTTCGGGATAGCCTTGGCTGCCTCGAGCGTGGGCACTTTCGCGAGTGGCACTTTGCGCAGCGCCGCCGCCGGCGGCGCGGGCGATGCGCTGGCAGGCGACTTGGCCGAGCTCGGGCTCGTGGTGCTCGCCGCCGGTGCTTGCGGCTGGATCGCCGGTATCTTCACTTGCGTATGCAGCGCGAAGACCGCGCCATTCGGATCGGCCAGCTGCGCAATGCGCGCCCCGCCTGGAACCGTCATAGGACCGTTCAGCAGACGGCCACCGGACTTCTCTGCGGCAGCGATAGCCTTGTCCAGGTCAGCGACCTCGGTGTAGCAAAGCCAATAGGGTCCTGGGGCCGGGTGCATGAGCTTCATGACGCCGCCGCGCGGCGTGCCGGCCACGCCGAAGATCAGATAAGTCCCGGACGCTCCCATGTCCAAGCGCTGGATGACCTGCCAGCCAAACACCTCCTGGTAGAACTTGAAGGCGGTCTCCAGGTCCGTCGTCGCGAGCTCGAGCCAGCAATGATCGCCGGGCTGCACCGCGTGGTCGGCCGCAATGTGACTGGGCTTGTAGATGCCAAATGTCGCCCCCTGCGGATCTGCCAGCACAGCGTATCGGCCCTGCTCGATGTCAGCGGCGGCATGCACCAGCTTGCCCCCGAGGCGCACGGCGGTGGCGAGGGTCGCGTCCACGTCTTCGGCGCCGATGTAGGCCAGCCAATGTGAGTGCGTGTCTTTCTGCTCGGCGCCCGGCGCCATCGCGCCGGCGACCGGTCCGCTGCGCGAGGCAAAGGTCATGTAGCTCGGATCGCTGGCTGCAGGCTGCGCGCGCCAGCCGAGTACCCTGCCGTAGAAAGCCGTGACGGCTGCTGGGTCCGCGCAGAGCAGTTCCTGCCAGAAAAACCGCCCTTGAATATTCGGCTGTGCCATGACTTTCGCGCTCCTCTTCTTATTGATGCAACGACCGTGCGGCTCACGAAGATAACCGAAGCGATCGAGCGTCGGTAGTACGTTGTGATCAGCGTGCCGCTGCGTGCGTGCAGGCACGCGTCGGGAGCGCCCGGCAGCGCGGAGATTGCCAAGCGGCGCATTAATATGCATAATTATCATAATTTATGCACAGCCCACGGATACCCGCATGCTGACCGACCGCCAGCAGATCGACCGGCACATGGCCATCCTGCGCATCCTGCGCAGCGGCGTCGTGCGCCGGCAAAACGATCTGGCGCTGATGCTCAGGCGCGACGGCTTCGAGGTCACGCAGTCCTCGGTCAGCCGCGACCTGCGCGAGCTCGGCGTGCTCAAGGCGAGCGGTCGCTACCTGTTGCCGCCCGATGAGATCTCGCGCGCCAACGGTGATTTTGGCGCGCTCGCACAGTTCGTGCGCACGGTGCAGCCGGCCGGCACCTCGATCACGGTGGTGCGCACCACGATCGGCGCGGCACCCAGCGTAGCGGTCGCGATCGACAAGGCCGAATGGCCCGAAGTCGTGGGCACAATCTCCGGCGACGATACGATATTCGTGGCCACGAACGACGCCCGAGCTCAGCAGCGGCTGATCGAGCGCCTCAACTCGCTGTTTCGTAGCTGAGAATCCATATGCAAACCACTGACGCACACGACCAGCCGATCGTGCTGGCCTACTCGGGCGGCCTGGACACCTCTTTCCTGGTGCCGTGGCTCATCGAGAATTATCACCGTCCGATCATTACCGTGACGGTAGACACCGGCGGCATCGATGCGAGCAGCGCCCGCACACTGCGTGAGCGTGCCCTGGCGCTCGGTGCGCGCGCGCATCATCAGGTCGACGCGCGCGCCGATTATTTCGAGCAGGTGCTGCGCTTTCTGATCATGGGCAACGTGCGCCGCGGCCAGCTCTATCCGCTCTGTGTCGGCGCCGAACGCGTCATGCAGGCACAGACCATGGCGCGCATGGCGCACGAGCTCGGCAGCAGCATGATCGCGCACGGCTGCACCGCGGCCGGCAATGACCAGGTGCGCTTCGAAGTCGCATTGCGCACCCTGGCCCCGGAGCTGCAGGTGCTCGCGCCGGTGCGCGATCATGCCTTTATGCGCAGCACCGAGCAGGCGTACCTGCAGGAGCGCGGATTGCCGTTGCCGCCCAGCGGCGCGGCCTACTCGATCAACCGCGGTCTCTGGGGCGTCACCATCGGCGGCAAGGAGACGCTGACCTCGGGCGGCAGCATACCGGAGAGTGCCTGGGTGCTCTCGCGTGAGGCGTTCACGAGCCCACGTGCCAGTGAGCGCTACACCCTGCGCTTCGAGCAGGGCAGACCCACGGCGCTCGACGGCGTCGCGCTCGAGCCGGTGGCCCTGATCGAGCGGCTCGAAGCCCTTGCGGCGCCTTTCGGTATCGGGCGCGGCATTCATCTGGGCGACACCATCATCGGTACCAAGGGGCGCGTCGCATTCGAGGCTCCCGCGGCCGAGGTCCTGCTCAGCGCGCATCGCGAGCTCGAGAAGCTCGTGCTCAGCGCACGCCAGCAGCGCATCAAGGACAGCGTGGCCGCCCCGTATGGCGATCTGGTGCACGAGGGACAACTGCTCGACCCGGTCTGTCGCGATATCGAGGCGCTGCTGCTGTGCTCGCAGCAGCGCGTAACGGGCGAGGTGCACCTGTTGCTGCGCACCGGCTCGTTGTTCATTGAAGGCGTGGAATCCCCCTACTCGCTGATGAGCGCCTCCAAGGGCATTTACGGCGAGGCGGCCGGCGAGTGGAGCGCCGCCGACGCGCTCGGGTTCTCGAAGATTCTTGCGCTACCCGGCGTATTTCATCGACGCGCAGGTCAGGGCGCCGCAGGCAGCGTGCAACCATGAAAAGCGTGGTCGTGGATAAGGTGGCCTCGGTGACGCAGGCGTGCGCGCTCGGCCAGGAATTGCGCATCTCGAGCGATATCACGGCCGAGGAAGGCGTCGTGATCGTCGCGGAGATCCTCAACAGCAAGTCCAGCTACAACACGCTCGAGCTCACGAGCGGCCGCATGGCCAAGGTCGTCAAGGGCGACATCGTCGTGGGCGCACTTGGACCGCGTCGCGCTTTGTTCGGCTACTCGGGCCACGTGCCCGAGAAGCTCAAGCCCGGCGACGTGATTCAGATGCTCAACATCGGCGGGGTCATGGGTGTGTGCGATTCGGCAACCGCGGACAAGGGCAAACCCTTCGACTGCCGGGTGCTGGGCACAGTGCTGCATTTCCCTTATCTGGGCGAGCGCATCGGCGTGCCCGCGCGAGTGGGTTATCGCCGGCTCGACCAGAACGCGACGCTCGATACCGGCCCGGTGCCAATCGTGGCGCTCGCGGGCACCTGCATGGAAGCCGGCAAGACCGCGGCGGCCGCCGCGATCATCGCGCGCATGCGCCATCGCGGCCTGATCGTGGATGCATTCAAGGCCACCGGCGTCTCGCTGCGCCGGGACATCCTCGCCTTCGAGGACGCCGGCGCGCGGCGCACGATGATTTTCACCGATCTTGGCGTCGTCACGACCACCGGGGCGACGGGGCCCGCCCTCACGCGCACGATGCTCACTGAGCTCTCGGCGGGCAAGCCCGACGTGATCGTCTTCGAGCTCGGCGATGGGCTGCTCGGCACCTATGGCGTCGATGCCATCCTCGAATGCGCGGATATCCGGCGCGTGCTCACCGGCGTGGTGCTCTCCGCCAATGACCCGGTCGCGGCCTGGGGCGGTGTGAAGCTACTGCGCGAGCGCTTTCAGATCGAGCCGTGCTGCGTGACCGGTCCGTCCACGGACAACGAGGTGGGCATCGAGATCATCGAGCAGCAGATGCGCGTGCCAGCCTGCAACGCGCTGACCGATGGCGGCGGCCTTGGCGATCGCATCATCGCGGCGATCGGCCTGTCCGATACGACGCGGCTTCGGGCCGCGGCCAGCGAATGAGCCGCACGATCCCGGCGATCGTGCTCGGCGGCACCGGCTACGTCGCTGGCGAGCTCTTGCGCCTGCTGGCCGCGCATCCGAACTTCAAGCTCGCCGGCATCCTGTCCGACAGCCAGCCGGGCCAGCCAGTCGCGAGCGCTTTCCAGCACCTGGCGCCGCTGTATCCGCAAGAGTGCTTTCAATCGCTGGCGCAGATCGAGGCGCTCGTAGCCAGCGAGCCCTCAGCGGCGATCTTCTCGGCCGCACCGCACGGCAGTGCCGCCGCGCTGATCGATCGGCTGCTGAGCGCCGCCGAGGCGGCCGGGCGCACTCCGCACGTGGTGGATCTTTCGGCTGATTTTCGTTACCGCTCTGCCGCCGCATACGAGCAGGTCTATGAGCACGCGCACGGCGCACCGGGGCGCATTGCTGGCTTCTGCTGCGCTGTGCCTGAGCATCTGGCCAGGGCACCCAGCGCGCACGTGGCGCATCCGGGCTGCTTCGCGACCGCGATTCTGCTGCCCGTGGTGCCTTTGCTGAGCTGCGGACTGACGAGCCAGGAGCTGTTCGTCACCGGCGTCACGGGCAGCACCGGCTCGGGTCGCAAGCCTACCGACGGCACGCATCATCCGGCGCGCCACAGCGATCTGTACGCGTACGCCAACGCGCTCTCGCATCGCCACACACCCGAGGTCGTAGCCTGTGCGCTCGCCGCCTGCGGCATCGAGCCGCGCATCGCCTTCGTCCCACACTCGGGTCCGTTCGCGCGCGGTATCCATGTGACGGTGCAGGCCGCATTACGCACGCGCGCAGGCAGCGCCGAGGTGTTGGCAGCGCTGCGCAATTTCTACGCCGGCGCGCCCTTCGTGCGCGTCAGTGACTCCCCGCCTCGGGTCAAGGAAGTCGCTGGCAGCAACTATGCGACACTCTCGGCCGTCAGCGACGGTCGCACGGTCGCGGTGTTTTGCGTGCTCGATAACCTGAACAAGGGCGCGGCCGGCGGCGCGGTTCAATGGATGAATCGGCTATACGAACTGCCCGAGACCGCGGGACTCACCGCCGCCGCGGCGGGCTGGACCTGAAGCTCGACAACGGAGCGACTCACGATGAATGCCCAGAACCTGCCCTCGATACCGGGCTCGGCGCTACCCGATTACCTAGCACCGGTCTTCGCCCAATTCCCATTGGCCGTGGAATCGGCCGAGGGCGTGTGGCTGCACACGAGCGATGGCCGTCGTGTGCTCGACCTCTACGGCGGTCATGCCGTGGCCGCGCTCGGCTATGGGCATCCGGGCTGGACACGCGCGCTCAGCGAGCAGGCAAGGATTTTGAATTTCCAGAGCAATGCGGTGCCACTGGACGTGCGGCTGCGGGCCGCGGCGCGCCTGATCCGCTTTTCCGACCTGGGATTCAGCAGCGTGTTCTTCGTCAATAGCGGCGCCGAGGCGAATGAGAATGCCTTGAAGATGGCCTTTGCCATCACCGGCCGCAGCCACGTTGCGGCCATCGAGCATAGCTTCCACGGCCGCACCGCCGCCGCCGGCGCGATTACCTGGGGCGCGCGGGACAAATGGTACGGCTTTCCGCGCACCCCATTCGACGTGAGCTACATTGCGCGGCGCGACTTCCAGGCCATTGCGGCCCAGGTTACCCGCGCAACCGCCGCTGTCATCGTCGAGCCGGTGCAGGGCGTGGGCGGTGCTTATGACCTGGGCGCGCCATTTCTGCAGGCGTTGCGCGAGCGCTGTGACGCAGTCGGCGCGATGCTGATCTGCGACGAAGTTCAGTGCGGCATGGGCCGCAGCGGCGAGTCCTTTGTCTCAAAGCGCTATGGCGTGCAACCGGACATGCTCACGAGCGCCAAGTCGCTCGGCAATGGTTTTCCCTGCGCCGCATTGCTCATGAGCCCGAGGGTGGCCGCGGCCATCAAGCTCGATGCGCTCGGCACGACCTTTGGCGGCGGCCCGATGGCCTGCGCTGCGATCGAGGCGGTCATTGAGGCCATCGAGAGCGAGCACCTGCTCGAGCACGTGCGCGAGATCTCTTCGCTGTTGCGCGAGCGCTGCATCGTCGGCCCGGTCATTGCGCACCAGGGCGAGGGACTCCTGCTCGGCCTGCGCACCGCGCGCCCGGCCCGGCAGATCCAGGCAGCATTACTCGAGCGTGACATTCTTGCCGGCACGAGCGCTGATCCAACCATTGTGCGGCTGCTGCCGCCTTACGTGCTCAAGAGCGAGCACGTCGAGCTGTTGCGCGCCGCGCTGCTCGACATAGGCAGCTGATCGCGGCTATAGCCATCATGCAGCACTTTATCGACCTGGCCGATCTTTCGAGCGAGCAGGTGCAGGAGCTGCTCGCACTCGCACGCCGCCTGGAAGCGCGGCCCGAGCCGCGAGCCCTGGCCAATAAGATCCTTGGCCTGCTGTTCCTCAACCCCTCACTGCGCACCTTGTCCTCGATGCAAGCGGCCATGGCGCGACTGGGCGGATCGAGTTTCGTGATCACTTCGGGCAATGGCAGCTGGCAGCTCGAGGCCCGCGATGGCGCCGTGATGGATGGAGCCGCGGCCGAGCACATTCGCGAGGGCCTGCCAGTGCTCGCCTCCTACTGCGATGCGCTGGGCATTCGCGCCTTCGCGGATGGCCAGGACCTCGAGGCAGAGTTGAATGACCGGCGATTTCGCGCGATGTCGGACCTGATTGACAAACCTGTGATCAATCTGGAGTCGGCGGTCGCTCACCCCTGTCAGGCGCTGGCCGACTGGAAGACGCTCGATGAGCTCAACGTGCCGCGCCATGCGAAGTTCGTATTGAGCTGGGCCTGGCATCCGCGCGCGCTGCCTTTGGCCGTGCCCGCGACGACGGTGCACATGGCCGCGATGCGCGGCATGGAGGTCGTGGTCCTGCGCCCGGAGGGCTTTGCGCTGCCCGGCGCGATCATGGACAAGGCGCGTCGCGCCGCCCAGGCCAGTGGCGGCTCGGTGTCCGAAAGCAGCGATCGGCGCGCGGCCTTTGACAACGCACAGGTCGTGTATGCCAAGGAATGGGGATACACCGCGGTCTATGGCAATGCCGCCGCCGACCTCGAGGCGCGACGCACATTGCGTGACTGGTGCCTGGACGAGCAGTGGTTTGCTCCCGCGCGTCCCGATTGCCATCTGATGCATTGCCTGCCGGTGCGACGCAATGTCGCGCTGGCCGATGCCCTGCTCGACGGTGCGCGCGCCGTGGTGCTGCGCCAGGCCTACAACCGACTGCCGGCGCAGGTGGCCGTGCTGCATCAACTGCTCAAACCAGCGCAGTAAGGACGAGAAATGATCGTGCACAACTCAGACCACGCGGCGACGATCCGTGCCTTGCGCAACGCCTCGCCCTACATTCGGCTCTACAAGGGCAAGATCTTCGTCATCAAGGCGGGCGGGGCCGTCTTTGGCGATACCGCGCTCACACGCGCACTGATCGAGCAGATCGCGATCCTGCACTACCTTGGCATACGCGTGGTCATGGTGCACGGCGGTGGCCCGCAGCTCACCGAGCTCAGCGAGGCCTTGGGCATGAGCACACGCATGGTGCAGGGTCGGCGCATCACTGATGAAAAGGCAATCGACGCCACCTCGATGGTGCTCAACGGCCTGATCAACACGCGCATCCTCGCGATCTGCCGCGATTTGAATATCGATGCGGTCGGTCTCTCGGGTGTCGACGGCGGACTCGTACGCTCGCACCGGCGCGCGCCGATGCAGCTGGAGGGCGAGAGCGCGCCCGTGGACTTTGGCTTCGTCGGTGATATCGACAGCATCGACGTCAGTGTGATCCGCAAGCAGCTCGACAATGGCTTGATGCCGGTGATCAGCCCGCTGTCGGCCGATCAGCACGGCACGCTACTTAACATCAATGCCGATACGGTCGCCGCTGCCATTGGTGCGGCCCTCTCGGCCGAGAAGCTGATCCTGTGCACCGCGGTGCCGGGCATTCTCGAGCGCGTCTCGGACCCGACCTCGGTGATCTCGTTTACCGATCTGGCCGGCCTCGAGCGCCTGCGTGCATCCGGCAGCATCGTCAATGGCATGTTGCCCAAGGCCAAGGCGATCGAGGATGCCTTGCGCGGCGGCGTGCGCCGTGTACACGTGATCTCCTACAGCGCGACCGACAGCATCCTCGCCGAGGTGTTCACCAATGAGGGTACCGGTACGCTGATCGTCGCCGACGTCAATGCGCTCACGCTCGCCGAGCAAGGCGGCGCATGAGACTTCCTGTGTCAACCTCGACGTTAGGCAGCAATCAAGAAAGGCTTAGCTCCGTTGTGCTGAGTGGGTTGATAGAGGGTTCTATCGGCCCAGATTCGCCAC
>Ga0302325_10001797_pt1 | contig 53735 bp, 41 predicted proteins | sample Palsa_T0_2_FD_201948 | JGI IMG/M metagenome (GOLD analysis project Ga0302325, IMG submission 201948) | Peat permafrost microbial communities from Stordalen Mire near Abisko, Sweden - Palsa_T0_2 | ecosystem: Environmental > Terrestrial > Soil > Palsa > Peat permafrost | place: Sweden: Abisko...
TGGCGGAGCCGTCCCTCCGGCAACACCCGCACCAGCGCCTCGACGACCAGCACTGCCAACCAGGTCCACTCCGGTGCATCCGGCTCGGGGACGCTCAACACCAATGCCACCAGAGCCAGCACCCCCACCCAGCGCCCGTAGAGCCGAGCGGCGACAATTGCCACCACCAGCACCAAGAACAGCTCGAGCAGAGACCAACTCCGCAACCAGGTCCCGGGGACCTCGTCCACACCGCGCGCGGCGAGCAGCCGCCACCCTGGAGGCAGGTGAAGCGTCGCGTTGAGCGCCGTCACGTCTTCGTCCCAGCCCACCGCCGGCAAACTCCGGGCAGCGCCGCTCAAGCGCGCGTCGGCAAAGAGATTCAGCTGACCCTGCCGGACCTCGACTCCCGGGGCGGACTGAGGCGACAGATGCGTGATGGGCTGATTCGTGGCGCCGACCGCGACCCGCCCGAGTTGGAGCGGCGCCGGCATCTCGAGCCGCCAGCTGCGCGAGAGTTTCCCGCTGAGGTGGTCAGACATCGTCCATCCAGCGCCGTCAAAATCCAGCCAGAGCTGGCGCTGAAGCTGGAGCTGATCCGGATCCGGGTCGGCATCTCCCCGCCGCCGAACAACCAGCCGCATCGTCTCCCCGCCACGCACCGCATAGGCCGGAAGTGACCGCCACTCCGGGGGAAGCTGGGTCTGAGAAGGGTCCACCGAGGGCAGCCCCTCCACGACGACAAGGCGAAGAGCGGGATTGGCCTGGAATACCCAAATCTCATCTCCCTCAGCCCATGGCCCCTCTGGCACAGCTCGGGTGACGCTTGTGGTTGGTGCTGCTCGCCGCCCGGAGACACTGAGCACCCAGCGACCCGGCCTGACCTGGACGCGCAGCCTGCCGTCCGGCTCGAGCCGAGCGGGGAGTGGCGCCTCGAGAGCGAGCGGCTCGAATCCATCGGGGAGCGCCCGGGCCAGGAGCTCCTCGCGCGGGCGGCCTGCGACCTCGAGCACGAGCCGCGTTTCGATGCGCATCGGGACTCCATCGATGAGCTTGCGTTGGACCTGAATCTCCAGCCGCTCGTTTTCCGCCGCGGTGGCGGGACGGCTGAGCAGCAGGTGCCCTTCTGAGTCGAGCTCTGGTGCGGGAATCGGCGCGCCGTTCACCGTGAGACGGACGAGGGCCGTACCAGGGGGAAGCAGCACGGCTGCTGGCGGAGAGTCCCAGAGGAAGGCGCCGTCGACCGAAATCGCGCCCGCAGGGGTCTCCACCATTGGCGTGCCTTCCCGCAGAAGAACTGGAGCCGGTCTGCCGGAGAGGTGGACCCCGACTGGCCACAGTCGCTCACTTCCAGGGAGCGCGACGAAGCCAGGGGCGTAGCGATGAGCCTGCAATCGGAAGATGCCACCCGTCGGCGTTACCTCGAGTTCAAGACGGGCCGGCCAAAGGCACTCGGGCGCCAGCGCGTGGCCGCGCACCACCGGGGGACAGCGCTCCTCCTCATGGCCTCGAAGCACCCAGTTGACCCAGGGCTTCAACGGGTCCGGGGCATCCTTCGGGTCCAGCGGCTGTGCGAGGACCGGTCGCATCCCCACCAGCGTCACGAGCAGTACGAGCTTCCGCATCGCCGACTCCTAGGGCCTGACCCGCCGGCCCGTCACATTCTAAACGTACGCCGAGGGGCTCGGATCTCCTCCCCGACTTCAGGTCTCGACTGGCGGGCAGGTCGTTTCCGACGACCTCTCCATTCGCCGCTGGCGTGCAAGTAAGGCGCCTAGGCTATAGGCCCTGTCCCAATACGTCGTTAGGAACAATTAGACTGCCCGAGACCGCCCGGAGCCGGGCTCCCGATGAAAATCAGAAACCGTCTCAACCCTTCGGACCCCTGCTTCTCCTTCGAATTCTTCCCCCCGAAGACCGAGGAGGGTCTGAAAAACCTCCTGCGCACGCTTGACGACCTGGCGCCACTGGAACCGGGGTTCGTGTCTGTCACCTACGGGGCGGGCGGAAGCACCCGCTCGCAGACCATCGACCTGGTGAAGGCCATCTGCGCGCGCGGCATCGAGGCGATGGCCCATGTCACCTGCGTCGGCCACACCCGGCCAGAGCTGGCCCTGCTGCTGGAGCAGCTGGCCGCGGCCCGGGTGGAGAATGTGCTCGCTTTGAGGGGCGACCCACCGGCCGGAGACCGCGTCTTCGTGAAGACCGAGGATGGCTTCGCCCATGCCTCGGAGCTGGTGGCCTTCATTCGCGAGCGAGACTTTCCCTTCTGCATCGGGGGCGCCTGCTACCCGGAGGGCCACGTGGAGACGGTCTCCCGTGAGGATGACCTCGGCCATCTGAAGCGCAAGGTGGACGCGGGCTTGGACTTCGTCATCACCCAGCTCTTCTTTGACAACGCCTTCTATTTTGACTTCGTCGAGCGCGCCCGCCGGGTGGGCATCAACGTGCCCATCGTCCCGGGCATCATGCCCATCACCAACTTCGAGCAGGTGGAGCGCTTCACCCGCATGTGCGGCGCCACCGTTCCCATGCGCTTGCAGCTGGCCCTGGAGCGCGTCCGACACGACGCCCAGGCAGTCATCCAGCTCGGGGTGGCCCACGCGGTGTTGCAGTGCACCGAGCTGCTGCGCCGCGGCGCGCCCGGCATCCATTTCTACACGCTCAACCGAAGCCCAGCGACTCGGATGATTGTCAGCGCGCTGCGCGCCCGCGACAGCTGAAGCAGCTCGCGGTCGGCATGAGCCGCAACCGCTCGGCCCTCGGCTGTGGCCGCCCGGTACGAAAGACGACGGCGCGCCAGCTGTGAGCTGGCGCGCCGGGTAGCTTCAAGAAGCCGAGGGAACGGCTCTACTAGTGTCGAGCGCTGGCAACAGCCAGCCGGTCGATGCGCAGCGCGGCCGCGCCAGCCTCAGCACTGATGGCTGGGCCCGACACTTCGACTTTCGACCAGTGCGCAAGACCATTGATTGAGAGCGACGGAGAGGCGAGCGCCAGGGTGCCATTGCCGAACACCAGGCCGGTGATGCTTCCATCCCGCGCGGCAAGGAATGCCTCGAGCGCACCGCGGGCCGTGACTTCTCCCCCGGCGCAGTCCCCGGCCGTCGGTGCACGGGCTGGAGCATCGTTCGCCGACTGCAGCAGCTGACCGCCGCGCGTGAGCCGAACGCGGAAGTAGACGACATTGAGCGGCGTCTGCACCGCGTCGCCCTCGACTTGCACGCGCTGACCGTGGGCGAAACCGAACTGCGAGGCCTGCGAGGAGAGCATCACCACCGAGCCCTCGGCGAGCAGCAGGGCGAATGCCTCACCGTCCGAGTTCACCAACACCTGGTCGATGTTGGCCGACCTCTGCATACGGAAGTGCGTCTCGCCCGCTCCTGCGATGGGCGCCGCCTCTGCAACGGTGAATGCGCAGCTGAAGCAGGACGCAAGGAAAAACCACTTCATTTGGGTACGGCGAGCGGCCGGGGCCATGGCGGGTCTCCTCTGTGACGGACCGAGCGGAAGTCGCTGCGGTCTTGGCCCTCCCTTCTGCAGCCGATGTGCCGGGATACATCCGGTGAAACTTGTTGGACTTCGCGTCCGTTGGCCAGCGGCGGGGTTGTGGCGCGTGCAACAAGTGCTCGCGTTTTGTTTGCAGCCGCGCAACGCGCACCCTGAGAACGCTCAGCGCACTTCCGCGGGCGACAGGCGTGCGAAAACCACATGGAAAAACAAAGCGGTATTTGCCGCGAGCCGGGGCCGGCCCTCGGCCGCCAGCGAGCTCGCTCGGCGCGCCCCTCGGAGCACGCGCGTGACCGTCTCAGTCCGGGTCGCCCTCTCCGCCAGAGAGCATCCGCAATGCATTGTTGAGCGTATTCTTCATGAGCATGGCGATGGTCATCGGTCCTACCCCGCCGGGGACGGGGGTGATGGCCGAGGCACGCGCTGCAGCGGCAGCGAATTCCACATCTCCGACGAGCTTCCCGTCCGGAAGACGGTTCATGCCCACGTCGATGACCACCGCCCCGGGCTTTATCCACGCACCCTTCACCAATTCCGGCGCGCCGGCGGCCACCACCACCAGGTCCCCCCTCGCCACCTCCTCGGGCAGGTTGCTCTTCCGGTGACAGATGGTGACGGTCGCGCTCGCATTGACGAGCATCAACGCCATCGGACGGCCGACGAGAATGCTCCGTCCGACGACGACGGCCCGCTTTCCTGCGGGCTCGAACGAAATCTCCTCCAGCATGCGCATCACGCCCCAGGGTGTGCAGGGGAGCGTGGCGACACGCCCTTGTGCCAGGAGCCCGGCGTTGATGGCATGGAGCCCGTCGGCGTCCTTGTCCGGGCGCAGCGCGCCGAGCAGCGCGTCGGCGTCGATGTGCTTGGGGACCGGCAGCTGCACCAGGATGCCATGGATGGCTGGGTCGGCGTTGAGCTCCTCGAGCCGCTCCAGCGCCAGGCCGTGGCTCGCGTCCTCGGGGAGATGGACTTCCAGGGCGTGGAAGCCGAGCTCGGCAGCCACCTTTCGCTTGCTGGTAACGTAGATTTTGCTCGCCGGGTCCTCCCCGATGCGCATCACCGCCAGGCCAGGGACCCGCCCGTACTTGGCCTTCATCTCCGTCACGCCCTGCGCCACCTCGGCGCGGACCTTGGCGGCGATGGCCTTTCCGTCGATGAGGGTCGCCATGTCGGGGCCAGCACTCTAGCCGACCGGACCGTCGCTCGCGTACCGTGTCGAGCGATGGCCCCCCGCGAGCTCATCGACCTGCACATCCACGTCGGCGGCGCGGTGGCACCCCACGTGCTGTGGTCCATCGCGCATGCCCAGGGCTTCAAGCTACCGACGAAGAATTATTTCGAGTTTGTGGAGCTCATCACCGCCCGTGCCGACCGGGTCGCCAACCTCGACGACTACCTGGCCATCATGCACAACTGGACGGAGAAGATTCAAAGCTCTCCGATGGCCATGGAGCGCAGCATCTACGAGGTCATCGGGAAGGAGTACCGCGGGAGCCGGGTGAGCCAGATCGAGCTCCGTTTCAACCCGATGAAGCGCAACCTCCACGCCGAGCTGGACCTGGACCACATCATCCACGCCGCGCTCCGCGGGATGGACCGGGCGCTCCTCGAGTATGGCGTCAAGGCCGGACTCATCTTCTGCCTGGCACGCGAGTTCGACCACGCGCTCAACGCCATCATCCTGGACAAGGCCATCCGTTACCGGCACCGAGGCGTGGTGGGCATCGACCTCGCCGGTACGGAGAGCCAAGCGCTGGAACGTGACCGCGCCCAGCTCGACCTCTACAGCGAGCTCTTCGCCCGCGCGCGGGCCGCGGGCCTGAAGACCACCGTCCACACCGGCGAGACGGCGGGCACCGGGGCAGAAGGCGTGATGCAGGTGGTGGAGCGGCTCAAGCCGAACCGCATCGGCCACGGCATTCGGGCGGCCTACGACGAGTCGGCGATGCGTGCCCTGCGGGAGCAGAACGTGGTGCTCGAGCTCTGCCCGACGTCCAACCTTCACACCCACGCCGTCTCCGGTATCGACGAGCTGCGGCACATCGTCCAGACGCTGATGGACCGACAGGTGAAGGTGACTCTGAACACCGACGGCCCCTACCTTCTGGAAACGGACATGAAATCCGAGGTCGAGCTGGTGGAGAAACACGGCATCATGACGGCGGCACAGGTGGACCGTGCCTTGGCCACTGCCCGCGAGGCGTCCTTCATTCCCTAGCGTGTACCACCTCCTCCGAAAGCTTCTTTTCCTGCTTCCGCCCGAGCGCGCGCACGCCCTGGGAATGGGGCTTCTCGCGCTGCTCGGGCGATGGCCTTCCTTCTGTCGACGGTCCCGAAACCGCGAGCTGTCCTCTGGCCACGGGGCTTCGGAGCTGGACATGCGGCTTCGCAGCGCCGGGCTAGACTTCGCCCACCCGCTCGCTCTCGCCGCCGGGCTGGACAAGGACGCCCACGCCGTCTCCGGGCTCTTCGCCCTCGGGTTCGCGGCGGTGGAGGTCGGGACCGTCACCCCCAAAGCCCAGGCGGGCAACCCGGCTCCTCGCCTCTTCCGGCTCCCCGAGCACGGGGCGCTCATCAACCGGCTGGGCTTCAACAATGCCGGAGCCGAGGCCGCCGCCGCCCACCTCAAGTCCGCCCTTTGGCGGCCCGGACCGCTGGGCATCAACATCGGGAAGAACAGAGACACGTCCCTCGACGAGGCCTCGGTGGACTACCTGGCCTGTGTCAACGCGCTGGCCCCCCACGCCGACTACCTGGTGGTGAACGCCAGCAGTCCCAACACGCCGGGGCTGAGACAGCTCCAGGAGCCGGAGCGGCTCGCTGCGCTGCTCGGCGCCGTGCGAGCACGCATGGACATGGTGGCGCCCGGCCGACCCCTCTTCTTGAAAATCGCCCCGGACCTCGGCCCCGAAGCGGTGGACGCCGTGGTGGACGTCGCGCTGAGCGCACGGGCCTCGGGGCTCATCGCCACCAACACCACCATCACCCGCCCCTTCGCCCACCCCCAGGCGGGCGAGCAGGGCGGCCTGTCCGGGCGGCCATTGCGTGCCCTGGCCACCCAGACACTGCGCCGCGCTGCGCGACGCGCGAACGGCCGGCTCGCGCTGTGGGGCGTGGGCGGGGTGGCGACGCCGGAGGACGTCTACGAGCGCCTCCGCTCCGGGGCGTCGGTGGTGCAGGTGTACACCGCTCTGGTGTACGAGGGCCCTGGGCTCGTCCAGCGGCTCCTGCGGGGGTTGGAGACGCTGCTCCGGAGGGACGGCTTTCTGCGCCTCCAGGACGCCATCGGCGCCGACCTGGGCCACTGAGGAGAGCCGGTGCGGTGCAGGGAAGCGTCCGTCCTCGGCGCGCCGCGGGCCCTAGCGGAAGGGAAGCAGGGTGGACACCTGAGCCGGGAGCTCTCCGCGCGCCAGCGCGGGGCCGACTTCGGTCAGGAGCTTCTCCAGCGCCGAATCCACCAGCCGGGCTGCTTCCTCGGCGTTGTCCGGAGCGAGGGCCGCGAACTGGGACACGAGGCGGTCCCGAGCCGCGCGCCGGATTCGGGGGGCGTCCGGGTCGCCCTCGAGGAGCGCCGTGGCCAGCTCGCCAAGCTGCGCCCGGGCCAAGGGTGCAACGCGCAGCATCCCCTCCACCGCGCCATGCGCCAGCGCCGCCAGCAGCACGGCCGGCATGCCGCCCACCGGCCAGTCGGGCCCAAGAGCGCTCAGCGCAGTGCGCGCCGCCTCCGCGGAGCCTCCGAGCAGCCCCGCGAAGAGCGCCGTCTGGTGTTCGGCGCGGCCGAGAAGCGCTTCCGTCTCCTGTATCTCCCGGAGGCTGCGGAAGGGCACGGCTTCAGCCCCTTCCACCTTCAGGGCGCGCAGCGGGCGCGCACGGCGGAGCTCCACCACCGCCGCCGCCACGTCCGGCCAGAGGAGGTATTCGCCATCCAGGCGTACCAGCGGACGGCGAGCAAGCCGGTCGGCCCGGTGCTTCAGTCCCAGGGCCAGGGTGAAGCCGACTTGGAAGATGTGGCGCGAGGTCTCCTCACGCACCACCTCCACCGCGCGACCAGGACTTCCCCCGGCGAGGTACTCGAGTCCGAGTTCCAGCGTGTCTCGGGCGCGCTCGCTGGCCCGACGGATGGCGGCCGGGTCTCCTGGCTCGGCGCGCTCATCCACCAGCACCGCGTTCACCACCATCCGAAGCTCGTCCTCGAGGTTCTGCCGCTCGTCGGCAGTCAGAGCGTCCAGGGCGCTGGCGAGCAAGTCGATGCGTTCCTTGCCCCGCGCCAGCGCCGAGCTGGCTGCCTCGGCGGGCGGCGACGGCAGTGGAACGCGCGCGTAGAGGGAGCGGGCCGTCTCCGGGTCCGGGAACCCAAGGTCGGTCAGCCGTGCGGTGCGAAAACCGTAGGCCACCTCCTCCAACTCGCTGGGAAGGGTCCAGCGCGCCGATTCGAGAAGCCGGCTCAGCCCCAGGGCATCGGCAGCCATGAAGTCCAAGAGCAGCGTCCGCAGGGCGGATTGGTCCGCGGACTTCTCGGCCAGGAACTCGACGCGGTAGCGGCCGTCCGCCGAGTCCAGGGTTAGCCCCTCGACGTGGAGGTCTGGCTCCTCCTCCAAATCATGGATGACGGTGTGTGCCCGGAGCAAAGACTCGATGAGCTCCAGGTCCAGCCCGGACACCTGCGCCTGGAAAACCGCGGCGTCCTCGCCGCGCGCGGCGCGAATCCAACTGAGCAGGGCGTGATGGTCGAGGCGGTCACCCTTCCAGGCGCCAAGGTCCACGAAGGCTTGAAACTGAGCGGGCGAGGCGAGCTGGACGATGTCGCTGGTGTCGGCCAGCCCCACCGCGCGAATGTCCAGGTAGAGCTGCTCTGCGGGGACGCTGCGAACCAGAGCGGCTGCACCGGGGGCGTCGATGAGGGCTTCGAGGCGTTCCTTCGGTTCGAGCCTCTGCAGCTGGCGCACGAGCTGCTGTCGCGCGGCATCCCGGTCCCGGCCATTGCCTCGTTTCACCAGCGCCACGCCAACAGGCTCCTACCACGCCCGCCAGGAGACTTGGGAGCTGCAGCCCGTCAGTTGATGGGCGTGTTGCAGGTGGTGTTGATGCTGAAGCTGTTCAGGAAGGGCTGGCTGGTCTGGTCGTTGGAGACGAGTACGAACTGCAACTGCAGGTACTTGAATTGGGGGACCGGGCCCGGCGGACCCTGGAGGTTGGCCGGAGAGGAGAGCCAAGGGCCGTACTGCTGGGAGAGTGTGAAGTCGAAGTTATTCGAGCCGCGGACGTAGAGCACGATGCTGGTGTTGGGCGGTGTGGTGGCATCCCAGGTGACGCTGTTCCACTGCGCGAAGCGCGAGCACCCGGCGACGGTTTGATAGAAACTGCCCTGGTTGGTGGTGATGTGACGCAGCTGGTAGCCGGTGAAGTCGGAGTAGCTGTAGAGCTGGCCAGCCTGTCGGAGAGTCTTGATGACGGCACCGGTGTTGCGGTCCACCCGCATCACGTTGCCGCTGTTGTTGTTGACCCAGAGGTTTCCGTCCTGGTCCAACCCGATTCCGATGCTGGTCTTGCTGTTGATGTCCGTCGCGTCGATGAGGTTGGTGGGTCCAGCGTCGGTGTTGAAGATGTACGGGGAGCCACCGTCGAGACCGTCGATGCCGAAGACCATGGCCGCCGAGCCACTGTTCGTCCCGGTCGAGCTGTCCGACGTCATCCACACCGTGCCGTTCGCGTCGGTGGCGATGCCGCGGGGACGGGCAATCTTCGTTCCAATTGGGCTGACGAAGGAGGTGAAGTTGAATTGTGTCCACGGCCCGGTGGTGGGCGCACCCGCATCCGGTGTGAACACCGTGGCGTAGGGGCCCTGTGCCCAGGCAGGGACCCAGACCCGGTTCAACCCATCCACGGCGATGCCGTAGCCGCCGGTTTCGATGCCACCTGGGGGCACAATCCTCGGGACGCCGAGGCCCGTGTTTCCCGCCAGCAGGGCAAAGGGCGGGTTGGCGTTGATGAGCGCGAGTGTGTTGACGGTCCGGCCGACCACCCAGAGCCGGTTGAGCGCGTCCACCGCGGCACCGTAGGGCTCGATGTCCGCGACGGGGAAGTAGACGCCGCCATCCGGGTAAACAGCCTGGGGAACGCCGTTAATCGGGTTGAGCCGGAAAACCTTGCGGTCAATCCAGGTTCCCACCCAGACGTCGCCGGGCGCGCCCTCGATGCCCCGGGCGATGGCGATGGCACCCTCACCGAATGCGCCGTTGGGGTTGATGTTCCCCAGTTCCTGGGTGAACAGGACGCACTCGTCGTATTCGAGGACGTTGGCCGGGTTGGCTGGGTTGTAATACTCGCTCGGGTCAATCACCCCGTAGATGCCGCCCGGGGTAGCCGGGTTGTCGAAGCTCGTGTCGATGACCCCGTTGCCGTTCCGGTCGATGCAGTCGAAGGTGTTGCCGGCAATCTTCGTCGCCGAGAAGTACTGATTCTTGTTGGCAGAGAAGTTCGCCACCCAGAAGTCAGTGTTGATGTCGATGGCGGTGCGGCTCGGGTTGTAGACCTGCGCCGAGGTGGAATGGTTGGTGTTGCCCAGGCCGTCGATGGGAATGACGCTGATGTAGCGCGCCAGCTCGTGAATGCCGCCGTCCGGTAACAGGTTCTTGGTGTCGTACTTGGACACCGTGCCCATGGTCCAGTTGGCGATGAGCGCGAAGTTGAGCTGAACGTCGGTGCTGCTCAGCGTGACCTGGCCCATGGGGTCGACCGTGACGCCATTGCCCATGCTGCCCGCGGTGCCGCCGTCCAGGGTGAAGCCCGAGCCACCGTCGGTGTTCCCGAATCCAATTTGCACCGGGCCACCGTCCGTACTGGGCGGCGGGCAGTAGATGAATTCGCAAGGGTTAACGGTCCCTCCTCCGTCGGTTCCGCCGTCGAAGCCGGCGTCCGTCACCGCACCCCCATCCGCGATGTTCGAGACATCGCCATTGCAGGTGCAGCCGGATACAGCTCCAAGAACCAGCAGCAGGACAGGGTATGCCCCACGCATCAGTTGCTTCTCCGCCATCGTCTAACAATCATCGGTGCAGCTTCAGGTGGGGTCAACAGAGGTGTCAGGCTTACCTGTCAGCTCCCACATGGCTTCCAGCACTTCAGTCAGCCCCAGTTTTTCCGTTGCCGAGAAACCGAGCACCCAGGCGGCATCCACGCCCAACAGCTCCGCGACGGCTCGCAGTTTGGGCCGCCTTCGCGCCTTGGCCAGACGGTCCACCTTGGTGGCGACCACCAGGGTCGGTCGCCCGGTCTCCCGAAGGTAGCTCAGCGTGCGGACATCGTCCGGTGTGGGGCCGATTTCTGCGTCGATGATGCTGACCACACCCCGCAACTCGGCTCGTTCCTCGAGGTAGGTGGTAATCATCCCCTCCCAGGTGGCGCGCTGCGTCTTCTGGACCTTGGCAAAGCCATACCCCGGCAGGTCTGCGAAGCGAACCGTGCGGCGTTCTCCGCCACGCATCAGGTCGACATCGAAGAAGTTCAGCGTCCGCGTGCGGCCCGGGGTGTTCGAGATGCGCACCAGTTTCTTCCGACCACTGAGGGCGTTGATCATCGAGGACTTGCCGACATTGCTGCGGCCAACAAAGGCAATCTCCGGCGGCCCCCCCGCAGGATACCCCTCTGGGGCCACCGCGGTGGTGACGAAGCGCGCGTCGACGGGACGAATCACTGGGTGGCGCGGGCCGGCGCGCCCTCGGTGGAGGGCGTGGCGACGCGTCGCGTGCGGCCGGCGCTCCAGTGGTCCATGGCCTTGAGTTGGGCGTTGAAGTCGAAGGGCCGCAACGAGGGCGAAGTAGCATCATGACAGCTGCGGCAGGAGCGCTCGCCAGGGTCCAAGAGCCCGACCAACCGGGCCAACTCCGGGTCCTTCATCACGTACCCCGGGACGTAGTACTGCCCGGCTCCATGGCAGCTCTCGCAGCTCACCGCACCCACCTTCTGCTCCGTGAGGTTGGGGGCGTGACAGGCGATACAGCGAGGGTCCCGCTGCTGGTCGCGGGTCAACGACTCGAAGCTCCGCGCGTGTTTGGAGTTGCTCCAGGCGGCATAGGCATCGGCGTGACAGGCCTTGCAGCTCTCTGGGCCGAGAAAATCCGCCGCCAGCGCCCCTGCGGAACACAGCACCAGCGCGGGCACCGCCACTCCCCACACACGTCGAAGCGGGCCTCTGAACATGCCGTGGCAGGGGCGTAACAGACCGCCGAGCGCACCCGCAACCCCCGTGTGGGAGGAATGCCCAGGTTGAGTGACCGGGGGGCAATTCGATAGGACTGAAGGTGCCGTGCACGCGCGCCCCCTGCTGCTTCTTACTCTGCTGCTCCCAACCCTGACGCAGGCCCGGGCCTGGAACGGCATCGAGCCCGGAGTCTCGTCCCGGGACGAGGTGGTGAAGCGCTTCGGTCCCCCCACCAAGATGCTCACCGTCGAGGGACACCAGGTGCTCGCCTATACCGGGGCCGCGGCCATCAAGGGAACCGCGCAGGCGCAGTTCCGGGTGGACCCGCAGACCGGGCTGGTGGAGCGCATCGACGTCTTCCCGGGGCCGGTGGTGGACCGGGAGACAGTGGAAAGCAGCTACGGGCCGCCCTGCCCCGCCGCGGGCGGAGCCGCTTCCGGAAGTTGCTTCCAGAAAAAGCTGACCGAGGAATTCCGGACCTACTACTTCTATCCCCATCTCGGGCTGGCGGTATTCTTCGAGGAGGACGGCGACCACGTCCAGTCCTTCGTCTTCCAGCCAGTGAAGTCCTCCGTGCACTCTCCCTGAGTCGAGGCCCTCCCGTGCGCCTGGTCGGTCTCACCGGCGGCATCGGCTCGGGAAAGAGCACCGTCAGCGAGATGTTCCGCGCACTGGGGGCGACCATCATCGACGCCGACCAGGTGGCCCGCGAGGTGGTGCGGCCCGGCGAGCCAGCGCTCGAGGAGATTGCTCGGCGCTTCCAGGGCACCCTCGACGCGAGCGGGCAGCTCGACCGAGCCGCGCTCGCGGCACGCATCTTCTCCGATCCGGCCGAGCGGGCGGCGCTCAACGCCATCCTCCACCCTCGCATCCAGGCGGAGGTCCAGCGCCGAACCGAGGCTCTGGCTGCAGCGGGCGTGGAGCAGGTGCTGTACGACGCTGCGCTCCTCGTCGAGAATGGGCTGCACCACGCCATGGCGGTGATCGTCGTTTGGGTGCCTCCGGAGCTGCAGCGGACCCGGCTCACGGCACGGGACGGCCTGAGCCAGGCCGAGGCCGAGATGCGGATTGCCGCGCAGGCCCCACTCGACGCCAAGCGCGCGCTCGCCACCTGGGTGGTGGACAACGCCGGCACCAAGGAGCAGACGAGGCAGCAGGTGGTGGCAATCTGGAAGGCGCTTCGGGGCGGAGGTGGCTAGACTGCCGGTCCGCCGATGGCAGAGACCCGAGACCCCGGCACCTACCTCGTCACTGGCTACCCCGGATTCATCGGGAAGCGGCTGGCGGAGCACATCGCCAAGAACGACCCCAAGGGCCACCTCTTCCTTCTGACACAGCCGAAATTCCTCGAAGAGGCACGCACTCGGGCCAAGCGGTTGAAGGGAGCGTCGGTGGAGGTCCTTTCGGGCGACGTCACCGACTTGCATCTCGGCTTGAGCGGGGAGGAGGTAGCACGGGTCACCGAGCGCGTGACCGACGTCTTTCACCTGGCCGCCGCCAGCCACTTCACCGTGTCGCGGGACACTGCCACGCGCGTCAACGTCGATGGGACACGCAACCTCCTCGAGCTGGCTCGGGAGTGCAGCCGGCTCCGTCGCTTCAACCACTTCTCCACCTGTCACGTCGCCGGCGACCGGGTGGGCATCATCGCCGAGGACGAGCTCGACCGCGGCCAGTCCTTCCGGAACTCCTACGAGGAGAGCAAGTTTCAGGGTGAGCAGCTGGTGGCCCGAGCGGGCGCCTCCCTCCCGGTGACGATTTTTCGGCCGTCCACGGTGGTGGGCGACTCCACCACCGGCGAGGTGGACCGTTTCGAAGGCCCGTATGCCCTGGCCATTCTCCTGGTGATGAGCCCCCTGGTGGTCCCGCTTCCGTTGCCGGGCGGGGGCGCGGCGCCGCTCAACGTGGTTCCGGTGGACTTCGTCGTGCAGGCCGCCTGGGCCATCTCGCGCGACGCTCGCGGAGCGGGAGGCACGTTCCAGCTGGTGGATCCGAGCCCGATGAGCACCGGCCGCGTCTACGAGCTCATCGCGGAGCGCTCCCACCGGCCGTTGCCTCGCTTCAACTTCCCGGCGCTGGCGGCCGACGTCGTCATGCGGCTTCCTCTCTTGGAGAAGCTCGCCCGTCCGCAGCGCGCGGCCCTCAGCTACGTCAGCCAGATGGCCTTTTTCACGAGCCATGCCACCCAGGAGCTGCTCGAGGGAAGCGACATCCGTTGCCCGCCGCTCCCCAGTTACCTCGACCGACTGGTGGCATACGTCCGCGACGTCTACCAGCGGCGGGCCGAAGCCCGGGACGAGGTCGATGACCCGCTCGATGAGGCGCGCAACTGACTTGGAGAGGAGACGGGCGATGCCGAGCTACACCTTGGGAGAAACCTTCGAATTGGTTCGCGAGGTGGACCGCTACCGTCCCATCTATTACGCGGGCGCATCCGGTGACTTCAATCCCATCCACATCGACCCGGAGGTGGGGCGCCTGGCCGGCCTCGGCGGCAGCATCCTCCAGGGCCTGTGCACGCTGGCCTGGGCGGTGGACTGCTTTGCCCGGTACCTCGGGGACCCGGGCGCCGTCACCAAGGTGCATGCCCGCTTTAGCCGCCCCGTGGCGCTGGAGGACACACTCACCTTCAAGGGTGTGGTGACAGAAGTCGACGGCCAGCGGCTCAAGGCCTCCCTGAGCGCGGAAAACCAACGGGGCGAAGCGGTGCTGAAGGACGTCGCGCTCGAGGGGCGTCCTCCGCCTGGAGGGCCTCGCTAGTGGCGGTCGACCCCTCCTTCGTCGGCCGCCGCTGGGGGCCTTTTCGCTACACCGTGGGGCTGGAGAAGTTGCGCGAGTACGTCGCCGCCATCTCCGGGGGCGCCCCCAACCTCGGCCTGGCCGGCCTGCCGGACGACGTCCACCCGGTGTTGCATGACGAGGCGGTTGCAGCGGTCGGGGCCTACCGGAGCGTCATCGGCTTTCCCACCTTCGCTGTCACCTTCGCCATGGCCCCCTTCGGGGCGGCGATGCTCGACCCGGCGCTGGGCGTCGACTTGCTCCGGCTCGTGCATGGCGAGCAGGACTTCGAATTCCTCGAGGTGCTCCGGCCGGGCGACGTCCTCACCACGCATGGGGACCTGGTCGATGTTTCCAGACGCGGACGTCACGAGGTGCTGGCGGTGCGCACCGAGTCCATCAACCAGAACGGCCGGATGGCGGTGCGCGGCCTCTTCACGGCCATCATCCGCGGTTGAGGCCGCCCTCCGGCGGCTGACGGTGGCGGACACCGAGCGGCACCTCGAGAAACTGGCTTCCCGGACGAGGGTTCGAGCCGTAAGACGGGATGAGGCGAAATCCCAGGGAACGGTAGAGCGCCTGGGCGGCGTCCATGCCCTGAAGAGTGTCGAGGCGGACAGCCCGGAAGCCTGCGGCATCCGCAGCGGTGAGTGCCGTCTTCACGAGCGCACGGCCGGCACCACAACGACGGGCCGAGAAAAGCGTGAAGAGCCGCTTCAGCTCGGCGCAACCATCACCGAGCGGGCGCAAGGCGACGCATCCCACGTCGGCGCCCACGCGCGAGGCGAGCCAGATGCCGCCCGGCGGTGGGTAAGCAGCGGCGAGGTCCTCCAGTTCCTCGCCCAAGTCCTCGAGGCCAAACCTCGCGCGGAGCTCCGCCGCGTAGGCCGCGAGAAGCGAGCGGACAGAGCGAAAGTCGCTCGGGCGCTGCGCTTGGCGAATGTCGAGCACGCTGCTTTGACGCACGGCTCCATGCGAGCAGACGTCCCGGGGGCTCTGCCAGCCACAGTTCTCGGGGGGGAACCACCAGCACAGCATCCGCCGGCCTTGTCCTTGGGGGCGTGATGAGAGCCAAGGGCGTCGCCTTTCACCAGCCCCGCACGACGACGCTCGATGACCGCCTTCGACCCGGACGGCTACGCTGTCGAATTCGCTCAGGGCCACCGCGGGCACAACCAACCCAAGCCCTGAGGGCGAACGCGCCAGCCACAGCTTGCTGGCTAACGAACGATGACTTTCTGCTCGAGGAGCTGGACGAGGATGCGCGCCGTGTCCAGCCGCGACATCCCGGAGACACTGAAAAGGTCATCGAACGTCAGGGACCCGTCGATTTGCGCCAGGATGAAGCCTGCCCGATGGTCGAGGTTCAGCCAAATCACCTCGTCGTCGCGGAGCCTGACGCGGGGCACGACGACGAGCTTGCCCAGCTTGGACTCGTAGAGGGCCTGCAGCGTCTGCTCGCTTTCGGCGAGGGCGCGCGCCACCTCGGGGGCGTCCGGGTCAAGCGCCTGTGCCTCGAGCAAGAGCTCACGCGCTCCACTGTGGTCGTCCAGTTCCTGGAGCTCGGTGGCGTGTTGCAACAGCATCCGCGCCTCGTGCCGAGGGTCGGAGGGCATCTGCGCCGGAAGCGGTGTCCCTCCGGCACTCGCCGGAAGCGGTGCCACCATGTTGAGCGCATCCGTGTCCGTGGCTTCGGAAGGCGGAAGGGTGGTGGGCTGGGGCCGCCCCACCTCCCAGGCATCCTTGGGCGGTGCCGGGGTGGTGACACCGTCTGTCCACCAGTCGTCTGACACCAGGGTGGAAGACGGTTCGGCGGCGGCAACCGGCCCGGGGCGGTGGGCAGGCTCCGGGAGGGGCACGACTGCGGACCCGGGCCGAGCAAGCGCAGCGGGCAGGGTCCAGGCCGCGGGTGTCACCGGCGACGGGGCGGGCAGCGGCGTCCCCTGCCCGGAAGGCGCTCGCAGCGGGGCGCCCGGCAGCGGAGTTTTTCCGGTCACCGCCCGAGGCGCTGACGCCGGCAGCGGTGTCCATGGCCCCGTCGGCGTCCGCGGCGCAGGCGCCGGCAGTGGTGTCCCTTGCCCCGTCGACGCCCGCGGCACAGGCGCTGGCAGTGGTGTCCCTCGCCCGGAGGGGGCTCGCGGCGGAGCCGAAGGCAATGGCGTCCCTTGCCCCATCGGCGCTCGCGGCGCTGGGCCCGGCACTGGAGTCCCTCGCCCGGAGGGAGCCTGCGGCGGAGCCGCAGGCAATGGCGTGCTCCGAAAAGACGGCGCGGTAGGGAGGGGAGTGCTCGGGGGCGACGGACTGCTGGGCAGTTGCGCCTGGCGGCTGTGCGCCCCGGCAAGTGGCGAGGCCATCGAAAGGGGGATGAAGGGGTCGGTGGGGGCCTCCGGTACCTCCACCACCGACTCGGGAAAGAGTCTGGGGAGGGGGACCGCAAAGAGGTTGGTGTTGGAGCTGGGCACGTGTTGCAGCTCCTCGGGGAGCGCTTCGACAGCAGTGGGCTTGGTCCCGAGCAGCTCACGCGCGCGCTCACAGCCAGAGTCGAGGCGTAGCGCCTGCTCGAAGAGCCTCCGGGCCCCTTCCAGGTCGCCGCTCATTCGCAACCAGAGACCCGCTTCGACGAGCTGGATGGCCCGGGCGCTGCTCACTTCTCTCGCGCCCCCAGCCGTTCGAGGACGCCCACGAAGAGGGTGCGGGTCTTCTCCAGCTGCTCAATCCAGTCAGCGAGCAAGATGATGTCCTCGCTCTTCGCCGCAGCTCTGCTCGAAACGAGGATGGCCTCCGCCTTGCGCAATGCATCGCTCCCGAACTCGCTGGTCCCGGCGAGCTGGCGCACTTGCGGCATGAGGGCCTCCACTTCCTTGGCTGCGGTCTCCAGAGCTGCGCGTTTGAAGATGACTTCCGAAGAGGCCTGGGCCTCGAGCATGAGGTCCTCCTGGTCCTCCAGGATTTCCTTCAGCTCGGTGTCGGTGAGGCCTCCGGAGGCGGTGACGATGATGGACTGCTGCACCCCGGTTTCTCGATCGCGGGCCGAGACGGAGACGATGCCCTCGGCGTTGATGTCGAAGGTAACGTCGACTTCCACCTCCCCGCGGGTGGCCAGCCGCAGGCCGGAGAGAATGAACTCGCCCAGCAGCTCGTTCTGATGGGCGATGTCGCTCTCCCCCTGGAGCACCATGATCTTCACCGTCGTCTGCCCGTCGCGGCTGGTGTGAAAGGTTTCGGTCACCGACGTCGGCACGGTGGTGTTCTTGGCGATGAGCCGCCGCGTATAGCCACCGGCGATGGCCACCCCAAGGCTTTGAGGCGTCACGTCGAGTAGAAGCACCTGACTGTCGGGGCGCAGGAGCGCGTCGGCCTGAATCGCCGCCCCCAGAGCCACCACCTCCTCGGGGTGGACCCCCTTGGATGGCTCCTTGAAGTGGCGCTGCACCAGGGCCTGCACCATGGGCATCCGGGTCATCCCGCCCACCAGGATGATTTCCTTGAGCTCGGACGCCTTGACCTTCGCCTCGCTCAGCACCTGCTCGGCAATCTGAACCGTGCGCTCGGCCAGATCGCGGGTCAACTCCTCGAGCTTGGCCCGGGTGAGGCTTGCTTGCAGGTGCAGCGCCGACGTCCCGCCCGATGGGGTGTAGAGGAAGGGAAGATTGATCGCCGTCTCCTGCACCGTGGAGAGCTCCATCTTCGCCCGCTCGGCAGCGTCCTTCAGCCGCTGGAGCGCCATTCGGTCCTTTCGTAAATCAACGCCGTGCTCCTTGGCGAAGGCCATCACCAGCCATTCGATGATGCGGTTGTCGAAGTCCTCGCCGCCAAGGTAGGTGTCGCCACCGGTGGCCACCACCTCGAAGACGCCCTTGGAGACATCGAGCACGCTGACGTCGAGCGTCCCGCCTCCCAGGTCGAAGACGGCAATCTTGCCGTTCACGTTACGGGCGAATCCGTAGGCCAGTGCCGCTGCGGTGGGCTCGTTGATGATGCGCAGCACGTCCAGCCCAGCGATGCGTCCGGCATCCTTCGTCGCCTGCCGCTGTCCGTCGTTGAAATAGGCCGGCACGGTGACCACCGCTTTGGTCACCGTGCGCCCAAGCAGCGCCTCGGCATCCTTGCGCAGCTCCTGCAGCACCGCGGCGGAGACCTCCGGGAGGGACACCGGGCGGTCTCCGAGCTGCACCCGGACGTCGTCGTGCTCGCCACACACCAGGTGGTAAGGCAGGACCTCGCGCGCCTTCTGAATCTGCTCCGAGCTGTACTTGCGGCCAATGAGCCGCTTGCTGGCGTAGACGGTGTTCTCCGGATTGGTGATGGCCTGCCGCTTGGCGAGATTGCCCACCAGGCGTTTGCCTCCCGCGGTCACCGCCACCATCGAGGGCGTCAGGGACTGTCCGGTGCGGTTCTTGATGACATGAGGTTGGCCGCTCTGAACGATGGCAACCACGCTGTTGGTGGTCCCAAGGTCAATCCCAATGACGGGTTCGTGGTCGGCCATCCCCCGCTGAAAGCCTACACCCAGCGCAGTTTCTTGAGGAGTTGCTTCGCCTCGGCGTTGTCGGCATCACGCTCCAGCGCTGCCTCGAGGTGCCGCCTAGCGAGTTTGTTCATCCCCAGCTGCCCGCACACCGTGCCCAGCAGCACCAGGCTCGGGACATGGTCGCCTCGGAGCTGCACCGCTGTCTGCGCCAGCGCTCTGGACTCTGCCGGCGCGCCAGCGCGGAAGAGAAGCTGGGCCGCGGAGAACGCTGCCTCGTGCGAGGTGGGCTCCAGTGCCAGAATGGAGCGGTAGGCGGTCAGGGCCGCCGCCGAGTCGCCCACGGCCAGGGCTTCCCGTGCTCGCTCGAATTCGGTCTTCACGCGTTCGGCGTTCTTCTGCGCATGCGCTTCGTTGCGTTCCGCTGCCCCAGGGTTGTGTCGGGGGTCGAGCTTGCTGGCCATGTGCAGAAGACCGAGTGCGCGCTCCGGGGTGCCGGACTTGAGCTGAGACTTCGCTTCGGTGACGAGGCTCTTGGCCTTCGCGTCCCGCGCCAGGTAGGGATGGCGCGCCAGCCGGGCGCGACGTTCCGCCTGGCGAGCGGTGTCATCGTCAGCAGAGGGCGGCCGGGCGGGCGCGGCCGCGGCAGCGGCCACGCGGAGACGGGGATTGGCCTTCAGGTAGGCATCGCGCTTCGCATCATCGGTGAGCGTGCCGTGCGCTTCGGCGAGGCGCCGGAAGACGCGGTCCAGGCGCGCCTGGTAGCTCCCCAGTTGCTTGCCGAAGTAGCGGTCGGGGTGGAAGACGCGAGAGGCCTCGTGGTAGGCGCCGCTGATTTCCTTCACCGACGCACCAGGCTTCACGCCCAGGAATGCGTAGTGGTCCTGGCCGAGAGCCGCCTCGCGCGCGAGGATCTCGCGCTTGCGCTCGAGGGGGAGGTCCACCTCCTCGGCAAGCGCGGCCGCCTCGTCGGGTTTGGACGCCTCGTTCTCGCTCCGCACGTGAATCCTGACTCTAGGGGTCGGGTGGAAAGGCTTGTCAAATCGCGGGGCTAAAGTCCGTCACGGCGTCGGCCATCAAGGCCCTTCGCAGGGCAAGCACGCCGCGGTCCATCTCCTCCAGCGTCACGACATACGCCGGTGCGAAGCGAATGGTGCGCTCGCCAGCCAGGTTGCAGAGGACACCCTGCTCGCGCATCCGGCCCACGATGGGTCCGCCGTCCAAGGCCAACTCCACGCCGAGGAGGAGCCCTTGGCCGCGCACGTCCACCACCTGGTTGGGAAGCTGCGCTTGAAGCTGCCGGAGCCCGGCGAGAAAGTGCTCACCCTTGGCGCGGTTGGCGGTGAGCAGCGCCGGGTCCGAGGCCAGGCCCAGCGTGGCCAGCGCCGCGGCGGCAGTCACCGGATTTCCGCCGAAGGTGCTCCCGTGCGTGCCCGGGACGAGCGCCCTGCCGGCCTCCTCGGTGCACACCATCGCTCCGATGGGGAGGCCGTTCCCCAGTCCCTTGGCCAGGCTGAAGCCGTCCGGACGGATGCCCGCGTGTTGGAAGGCGAACATCCGCCCGGTGCGCCCGAGCCCGGTCTGCACCTCGTCCACGAGCAGCAAGAGTCCCACCTCGTCACACAGCAGGCGCAGCGCGCGCAGGAAGCCCTCCGGCGCGAGCCGCACGCCCCCCTCTCCCTGGATGGGTTCGACCAGGACCGCAGCCGTCCGCGGACCGACTGCTCGGCGCACCGCCTCCAGGTCGCCATAGGGAACGTGCAGGAAGCCCGGCGGCAACGGTTCGAAACCCTTCTGGTACTTGGGCTGGCCGGTGGCGGTGACGGTGGCCAGCGTGCGCCCGTGAAAGCTGCGTTCGAAACACACGAATTCGACGCGTTCCGTCTGGCCGCGGTCCTTCTGTGTCTTGCGCGCCATCTTGATGAGCGCCTCGTTCGCCTCCGCCCCGGAATTGCAAAAGAAGGCGCGGTCCAGCCCAGACAGGAGAAGCAGCTTCTCCGCCAGTGCTATTTGCGGCTCGCTGTAGAAGACGTTCGAGACGTGCCACAGCTTTTCCAGCTGGGCTTTCACCGCCGCCGTTATCTCCGGGTGGCAGTGCCCGAAGGGCAGCGTGGCGATGCCGCCCAAGAGGTCCAGGTACTCCCGACCGTCGGCGTCCCACACCCGCGTCCCCTGGCCTCGCTCCAGCACCACGGGCTGTTGCTTGTAGTTCTGCAGCAGGTTGATGCGCGCACGGTCCATCCACGCCTGGCTCCGGACGGTGGACTGGCGCTGCACGGCGGCGGTCGGCGACAGCGGATCGAGCACGGATGGGACTCCTCGAAAGAAACTCAGAGGATATACCTCGAAAGGTCCTCGTCCTCGACGACCGCGGCCAGGCGACGCCGGACGTAGGCCGCATCAATGCGCTCCTCGCGGGGCGAGCCCGGCTCGCTGGCCGCAAAGGACACCTCGTCGAGCAGCCGTTCCAGGACCGTATGGAGTCGCCGGGCGCCGATGTTCTGGGTCCGGTCGTTCACCGACTGGGCCACTGCCGCCAGCTCCTCGATGGCGTCATCGGTGAAGTGCAGCTGGATGCCTTCCGTCTCCAGAAGCGCGGTGTACTGCCGAAGAAGCGAATTTCTTGGCTCACGAAGAATGCGTGCCAGGTCCGCTCGGCCCAGCGACTCGAGCTCGACCCGGATGGGAAAGCGCCCTTGGAGCTCCGGAATCAGGTCCGAGGGCTTGCTGACGTGGAATGCGCCGGCGGCGATGAAGAGCACGTGGTCCGTCTTGACTGGTCCGTGCTTGGTGGTGACGGTGCTGCCCTCGACGATGGGGAGGATGTCGCGCTGCACACCCTCGCGCGAGATGTCCGGACCACCTTGGTGACCGCCTTCGCGGCTCGCGATTTTGTCGATTTCATCGATGAAGATGATGCCGCTCGACTCGGCGCGCTGGAGTGCTTCCCGGGTGACCCGGTCCTGGTCCACCAGGCGCTCCGACTCCTCCCGCTGCAGCAGCTGCAGAGCCTCCGGAACGCCGACCGAGCGGCGGCGGGTCCGCTGCATTCCGGGGATGGACTTGAACATCTCCGCCAGGTTGGCGCCCATCTCGTCGAGCCCCGGGCCCGAGAAGCCGCGCAGCATCCCGGCCGGCACGTCCTGGACGTCCAGCTCGACGAAGCGGTCGTCCAGCGTCCCTGCCCGGAGCTGGGCCCGCAGCTTCTCTCGCTCGGCGTCCGTCATGCGTGCCACCGGAGCCGGCGAAAAACCAACACCCGGCGGGCGCGTCCCTCCACCCTGGAGGAGGACCACCAGCCGGTCCTCGGCCAGCTCGGCGGCGCGGACCCGCACCTTCGCCTCTTCCTCCTCGCGGACCAGCGCCAGAGAGGCCTCCACCAGGTCCCGCACCATCGACTCCACGTCGCGACCGACGTAGCCGACCTCGGTGAACTTGCTGGCCTCGACCTTGACGAAGGGGGCCTGGGCCAGTCGCGCCAGGCGCCTGGCAATCTCCGTCTTGCCCACGCCGGTGGGGCCGATGAGAATGATGTTCTTCGGGGTAATCTCGTCGCGCAGCTCCCCGGTGACTTGCTGTCGTCGCCAGCGGTTTCGCAGGGCGATGGCCACCGCGCGCTTGGCCGCCGTCTGGCCGATGATGTAGCGGTCGAGCTCGCTGACGATTTCGCGCGGCGTCAGGTTGCTCATAACTCCTCGAAGGACAGCTGGTCGTTGGTATAGATGCAGATGTCCCCAGCGATGCGCAGCGCGGCCTCGGCGACAGCTCGTGCCGGGAGCGTCGAGTGGGCCAGCAGCGCCTGCGCCGCAGCGAGGGCGTAGGGCCCCCCGCTTCCCACCGCCGCCGCACCACCGTCAGGCTCGATGACGTCGCCACTCCCGGAGAGGAGAAACGTCTTCTCCACGTCCGCCACCAGCAGGAGCGCCTCAAGCCGGCGAAGCGCGCGGTCGGTGCGCCAATCCTTGGCCAGCTCGACGCATGCCCGGGTGAGGTTTTTCCGATGCTCCTTGAGCTTGGCCTCGAAGCGTTCGAAGAGAGAGAAGGCGTCGGCGGTGCCGCCGGCGAAGCCGGCGATGACCGAACCGTCGCCGAGCCGGCGAACCTTGCGCGCAGTGCCCTTCATCACCGTCTTGTCCAGCGTTACCTGGCCGTCGCCGCCAAGCGTCACCTTCCCGTCGCGGCGCACACAGAGGATGGTCGTCCCGTGCAGCATGCGCCGCCATGTAACAGGGCAGCCCCTCCCCTTCCATCTCCTCCTGATACCGGAACGGGCCGCCTGGCTTCGACACCGAGCGTGCGCCTGGGGACCTCGGCTCGACCGGGCATTGCCGGGCACCCCGGGGAGCCGTCCGGGCCAGGCCACAAGTGCCAAGCGGCGGGCCGTTTACCCCGGGCGTTGAAACGCGCGCCTTCGTCCAACGCCCTACGCGTGCGGATGGGCCTTGTCGTAGACGGCCTGCAGCAACTCCACTCCGACGTGGGTGTACCGCTGGGTGGTGGACAGGCTCGCGTGTCCGAGCAGCTCCTGAATGCTGCGCACGTCGGCTCCGCCGGCAAGCAAGTGCGTGGCGTAGCTGTGCCGCAGTGCGTGCGGGCTCACGTGCCGCTGCAGGCCAGCCGCGCGCGCGTAGGCATCGAGGTGGCGGCCTACGCTGCGCGGCGTGAGTCGCCCACCGCGGAAGTTGAGAAACACCGCCCGCGCGTCCTGGGCGCGCCGGCGCTTGGCGAGCAGCTCGCCGCGTCGCCCGAGCCAGCGCTGCAGGGCGTCTGCCGCGCCTGGGTGCAGCGGGCACAGCCGCTCCTTTCGCCCCTTCCCGAGGACGCGGAGAACGCGGCCCTTCAGGTCGAGGTCCTCGAGCGACAGCCCGCACGCCTCGCTCACCCGGAGTCCGGCGCCGTAGAGGACTTCCAGGAGGGCGCGGTCGCGCAGGCCGAGCAGCGTCCCCTCGCCCGGCGCCTCCACCAGTGCGAATGCCTCGTCGACGGGCAGGAATTTGGGCAAGGTGACCGGCAGCTTCGGGCCTCGCATGGCCGCCGCCGGGTTTTGCTCGAGCCGGCCCGTCCGCAGAAGGTGTCGGTAGAAGGCCTTCACCGAGGCCAAGGCACGCGCCCGGCTCCGCGGCGCGTGGTCCACGGCCAGCACGCCGAGCCAGCCGCGCAGCGCCGGGGCCGTCGCTTCGAGCAGTCCGAGGCGGCTGCCGTCCAAATACCGAGCGAAGGCCGCCACGTCGCGCAGGTAGTTGCGGACGGTGTGGGGCGAGGCGCCTTGCCTCAGGAGCGCCTTGTGGAACTCGGCGAGCAGCGGGTTGGCACCCATGCCGCCCACGCTACGGCAGGGGTACCCGGGGGCAAGTTCACGGCCCCTGGTCGCAGAGGTAGAGGCCCGAGCGGTCCTTTTCCGAGACCAGGTACACCACTCGCTTCCCGGCCGGGTCGACGAAGAGCGCCGGCAAGAGCGTGGAGGTGTCCAGCGTCTTCCGCTCCCCAGAGCTGCGATTGTAGACGGCGATGTCGTAGGTATCCGCATCCATGCGGGCATAGGAGACCAGGAGGCGCTCGCCCGTCTCCGAGGCCTTGAAGCTGTAGATGCCCTCGAGAATCTGCTTCGCGGCCCCGTGCGGCTTGCTGAGGTCCAGCTCGCTCAGCGAACAGGCGCGCGGCAAGTCCCGCTGCGCCTGCCGCTGGCACTCGCTGCGGAAGAGCAGCACGTCGCCCGGTGCGATGCCGAAGCCGTACACCCCTTCCTTCACCCGGAAGGAAGCCTCCTCGCCCTTGACGTAGAGGTAGAGGTCCATGCTGGGCAGCGGCTGGATAATCTCCACGTTGAAGGCCAGGAAGCGGCCATCCTTGCCCCACTCCCCGATGTGCGCACGCTCGGCCAGCGTCCGCACTTTTCGTTCCGGCAGCTCGACGAAGAGCAGCGTACCTCGGTCGTGCTGCTCGTTGTAGAGGTCCAGCGCCCAGAGCGCCGTCCCATCTGGTGCGAAGCCGAAGCGCCCCACCTTGTTGCCCACCGGCTTGGCCTCGGCGCCACTGGCCGGGCCGACCATCAACTCGCCCACCACCACCCGTCCCATGGCGTTGCGCTTGCCCTCGATGCGGCCGAGCCACCGGCCGTCGGGCGAGAAGCCGTACAACCCGACGCCCGAGGCCGCCTTCACCGAGGCGCCACCGTCCAGGGAGCTGACGAAGAGGTCCCACACGTCGCGCGAGGCGGCACTGACCTGGGTGAAGGCCACGTGCCGGCCGTCGGCGGAGAGCTCGTAATCGGCCACGTGCTCGGCAAGCTTGGTGGGCGCTCCGGACTCCGTCGTCCTGACCGCCAGGAGCGCGCCCCCGGCCGCATCGCGCCGCAGTGCCAGCAAGCGGCTGCCGCCGAGCGCAAACTTCGCCGTGGAGACGTCGGCGGCCAATGCCCGGGCCGAGCTGCCCTGCTCGAGCGGGGCCAGCTTGAGGACGCCGCCGTCGATGAAGGCCAGGAAACGCCCGTCGGGACTGACGGTGACGAAGCTGACTGCGCGCCCGCGCGCCTCGGGCTCAGCCGAGCCATCGAGCCGCTGCGTCATGAGGGTGCCCACCCCGGAGGCCAGCTCGAAGTCCGTGACGAAGAGCAGCCAGCGGCCGTCCGGGCTGAAAAGCGTGGCGCCGGCTCGGTTGCCGACGCTGCGGGCAATGCTGCGCGCCGCGCCACTCGTCAGGGAGACCGCCATGAGCTCCCCCACCGCGCTCTTGGGATTGATGCTGTCCGGGTTGACGCCCGCCATCGACGGGCGGACCGGGTTCCGGAGAAAGGTGGCCCAGGCCCCGCCCCGGGAGAGGCGCAAGTCTCCTGCAGCTCCGACCACCAGCTGCCGGCCGAGCCCGCCCACCAACGGCTTCACCACCCCTGGAGGCGCCTTCTGGCAGCCCACGAGGAGGACTGTCGTCACCACCGCCCAGAGGGGCCGGACGCGCCCCCTCATCCGGCCGCCCTCCACGTGGGGGCCGGCAAGCCGACGGCGGTGGCGTGCAACGCGGCCGGGTCGTCCCCCAAGTTGCGCCGCCAGCCGAGCAACTCCCGGCGGGCGCGGGCCAGGTACAGCCGCCGCTTCTGGTCGCGGTGCACCCGCCCCGGCAGCGGCGGAAAGAGACTGAAGGTGACGTTGGTGGGCGTGTGGGCGTGTCCTGCCGGGTGCGCCTCGCCGGTGACGTGCCGGTACAGGGCACCGAGCGCAGTGGCCGCCGGCGGCGGCTCGAAGCGCCGTCCGGAAAGCCGGGCGTGGACAAAGAGCGCCACCAGGTAGCCGCAGGCCGCGGATTCCACGTAGCCCTCCACGCCGGTAATTTGTCCCGCGAAGAAGAGCCTCGGCTCGGTGCGCAGCGACAAGTCCTGGGCCAGCAGCCGGGGTGCGTCGACGTAGGTGTTGCGGTGGATTTGTCCCAGCCGCAGAAACTCGGCATTCGCCAGCCCCGGCAGGGTGCGAAAAATGCGCCGCTGCTCCGGCCAGGTGAGCCGCGTCTGGAAGCCCACCAGGTTGTACGCCGTCCCGCCCACATCCTCCTGCCGCAGTTGCACCACGGCGTGGGCCCGCTGGCCGGTGCGAGGGTCCACCAGTCCCACCGGTTTCATCGGCCCATGCGCCAGCACCTCCATGCCCCGCTCGGCCATGACTTCAATGGGCAGGCAGCCCTCGAAATATTTGGGCTCCTCGAAAGCGTGGGGCGCCACCTTCTCGGCCGAGCGGAGCGCCTCGACGAAGCGGCAGTAGGCCTCCTCGTCCAGGGGAAGGTTGAGGTAGTCGTCCCCTTCCCCACGTCCCCAGCGGCTGGCGCGGAAGGCCACCTCGGTGTCGATCGAGTCCGCAGAGACAATCGGCGCGATGGAGTCGTAGAAGTACAGTTTCGTTCCGACGTGCCGCTCGAGCTCGGCCGTCAGCGCCTCCGAGGTGAGCGGTCCGGTGGCCACCACCACCGTCCCGTCTGGTAACGCATCGACTTCTCCGTGCCAGAGCGAGAGCAGCCGGGCGCGCTCCAGGGCCGACGTCACACCCTGGGCAAAGCGCAGCCGGTCCACGGCCAGGGCCTCGCCTGCCGGCACACGGGCCTTGTCCGCCTGCCCCAGCACGAGCGAGCCAAGTGCGCGGAGCTCGCCGTGCAACATCCCGATGGCGCTGTCGGCGGCGTCTGAGCGAAAGGAGTTGCTGCACACCAGCTCCGCCAGCGCATCGCTGTGGTGCGCCGGTGAGCGCCGCACGGGCTTCATCTCCCGCAGCAACACCGGCACGCCACGGCGTGCCAGCTGGTAGGCGCACTCGCTTCCGGCGAGGCCGCCGCCGATGACTGTGACGAAACCCATGGAAGCCTTGCTTCCTGCAACGCCCCAGCGCGGAAGTCCAGCGGCCGCCAAGGCCAAGGCCTCCCCCCCACAGCGGCCTACGTCACCACCAGGATGCCAAAGGGCTCATCGAGCAAGGTCGCGTCCCGGGTAATGGTCACCGCACTCTGGATGGTGAGGTTGGGAATCACGCCCGCGGTCTGGATGACGTAGATGGAGTTAATCTCGGAGTCGAGCAGGTACACCACCGGCGGATTGACGCTCAAGTCCACCAGAGCCAGCGGCAGCCCTCCGGTGCCGCCCGGGGGATGCTGCGCCTCCTTCCCTTTTCCCCCCTTTGAGACGCCGGACGCGTGTCCGGCAGCGGACGCGTTCCCGTCAGCGCGGGGTCGCCAAGGCGCAGGCGGTGACGCTGTCGGAAGAGTCCCGGGGTGAAAAGCGTTGCTGCACACCAAGAGCGGCCCGGCGCGTCGCGGTGGCGCCACCAAGGTGTACGCCGCACCGGTTTCGTCCCACGCCACGGCGGCCGAGTGGCTAAGGCGCGCCAGGTTTCGCGGAGGGGCCCGCCCTGGTGCCGGTTTTGCGAAAAAATGTCCGCCTGTCAGGCGCGCACGTCGAACTGGCGGCCAACAATACCTCCCCGGGCGATGACGGTGGGGAAGCCCGTCGCTTGCTGGAAAGGCCGAGCACAGAAGCTCCAGCGCGCTTGGCCTGCCGGTTACTTCACCAGCAGCACCCCGAGCGGAGCATTGAGGCCTGTCGCCGCCCCGGAAATCGTGGTGACACTCTGGAGCGTGAGGTTGGGAAGCTCCCCTGAGGTGTAAATGACGTAGAGGGCATTGCCCCCATAGTCCGCCAGGTAGACGACGGGCGGGCTGACGGTGACATCCACGGCGACGCCTCCTGGGTAGTTGAGCGCGGGCGGCAAGAGGGTGGACGACGCGGTGGGATTGCCCGTCGCATTCATCGGGTACAGCTCGACGCCAACGCCCGGGACGCCCAAGAAGAGGGTGTTGCCGCCGTAGGCGACGCTTTGAGGGTTGGAATCGCCGTTGTCGGGGACGAACAGCTGAAATGGCGTCGCGTTGCCGCTGGCACCGGGCGCGAAGCTGACAACGCCGCCTCCGTGGGAATTCGAAACGAAGAGGGTTTGGCCTCCATCAGCACTGGCATCGCCAAGCGCGATGCCGCTTGGGAACTCGAAGGCGCCGGTGGTTGCTTGAATGAGGGAAGAGTCGCTCACCGTCGACTGGGCGGGAAAGTGAAAGACAGCCGTCTCGCCATCGGTGTCCGAGCAGCCGGGACAGTCAGAGACGAAGACGGCGTCGGCGACGCTGATGGCCAGGGCTTCCGGAGATTCCATCCCTGTGGCCGTCAGCGTCCGCGCGGGCGCGACGTTGCCATTGGCCAGCGGCGGGTACACCGTCACCGTGCCACCACTGCGGTTGGCCACGTAGAGGTTGCCCTGACTGTCCTGGGCCAGGCCGATGGGCAGGCTCAGCCCTGTCTGCGAACCAGCAATGGTGCGCAGAGGGGCCGCGTTTCCGCTCGCCGCGAGTGAGAACACCAGCACCGAGTTGTCCCCTTGGGCGACGTAAATGCCAGCCATGCTTCCCGCATCGGCTGGCCCTGCGTCGGGCGGTGGCGCCGTCGACACTGCTCGCAGGGACACGGCGTGGTTGTTCTCCTCGTCCACCAGGTAGACGTCCGGGACGTTGGCCACCGAGACCAGACGCGTCGAGCTGGCGTTGGCGATGCGCGGATAGAGGTAGAGAAAGCGTGGCTGGAGGTTGGGGCCAAAGGCGGCGACGGCGGCGCCGAAGACTTCATTGTTGCTGAGCAGCACCGCGAAGCTTCCGTCGCTTCCGGAATAGGTGCTGAGGGGCAGCGTCGAATTCACCACCGCATCCGCCGAGTCGTAGAGGCCGGAGATGGGCGTCACGACGTCGGGGGTGGAGCTATTCAAGCTCCAGAGCTCGAAATTGGTGTTGGGGGGCGCGTTGGTCAGCGTCACCACCCGGCCGTCGACCAGCACCCCCACCACCTCCTGCTGCACCAGGGCTGGCGTTCCCAGAGGTGCGGTGTAGGCCCCCAGGACACTGCTGTTGGCGCCTATCCGGAGGATGGGGAACTCGGGAGGCAGCACCGCCGTCGTGCCGCAGCTCTCGGTGAGCTGCACGACGAAGGTGCCGTCTCCGACAGCGAGCAGCTTGGAAATACCCGTCACCGTGCAGGCGGCAATGCCGTTGGGGTCCGCCAGGGGGCCAAAGCTGACGGTGCCCTGCGCCAAGTCGACGAGGTTCCAGCTGCTGCCGCAGACCGGCTGGACGGGGGAGAGGTACCGCCCTCCGGCGCCGGCCACGATGCCCGGCAGCGGCGGCCCAGTGGAAGCAAGGCTGGAGGCCGCCGTCACCGAGTGGAGGGACGGGTCGAGACACAGAAGGCTCTCGATGACCCCCGTGGAGCAGGCCGTGACGCTGTCCTGCAGGCACAGCAAAGCGTCCACGCGGGTGAGCGGCGGGGCTGCCTGGGGCCCATTCGTTGCGGTGACGGCCGGCGCCGTCACATTGGGCGGCGGGACCAGGAGTAACTTGGAGCTCGTTCCGTTGAAGTCGACGAAGAGGGTCTGTCCTTGCGCGTTGATGCCGCGCGCCAGGTAGCCGGCGTCGAGCGGCGAGGGGTCAGCGCCGTAGAACGTGCCGTCGAAGGCAGTGAGCAATCCCGGCAGCCAATTCGAATTCGAGGTGGCAGGCGAGGAGGTGGCCAGCGGCAGCATCAGGCCGCCGTCGAAGGCCAGGGGCTGGGCGGCCCACTCGGTGGGGCCGCTCGACGCCGGTTGCCCGGGGATGTAGCGGTCCCACACCACCCGGGAGAGCTCCACGCTCAAGTCCAGCTCGGTGGTGTTGCCATTGAGGGCCGTCCCGCTGACGGTGAGGCGCACCGTCTCGTCGGTGTCGGTGAGTGCTTCGATGGGCACCTGCACGCCTGGGGTGTAGGGCACATTGTCCGCGCCGAGGCCCGGGGTACTTTGAAAAAACGCGACGTACGTCGGCAGCCCGCCGTCCGGGTTGGGCATGAGGGTGACGCTGTCCGCGGCCAGCGCGCCCAGCGACACCTCCGGAATGGAGCGCAGCGGGATGTTGGCGCTCACGCTCACGGTGAAGGAGGACTTGGGCTGGGCGGTGGGCGGGTACTGGACCAGGAGGTCCGGGCCGGTTGAGTTGAGGAAAACCGTGAGGCCGGCGTCCTGCAAAGCGCCCGCATCGCTGAGGGCAAACACGTCAATCTGTAGAAGCGGATTTCCGCCATCCGGGTTCACCTGGGTGACGTCCTGGCACAGCGCGAAGTTGACGAGCGCCGCGTAGGGCGGGCTCGCCCAGGTGAAAACGGTGCGCGCTCCGCCATCCGATGGCCCGCACACGACGCTGACCGTGCTGATGCCGTTCACCGAGGCCGCCGCCACCGAGACTTCCTGGCTCAAGGAAATGGTGTCGCCGGACTTGGGCGCAGCGACGGTGAGGGACGGCGCCGGGGGCGTGGCTGGGACGGTGGGCAGGTCCACGTTGAGGCACCCCAGGCTCAGCACCAGGACGAGCGCCAGCGGCGCAGCCCGCCGCGACGGCTCTCCGGCTTGCCCTCGGACTTGCTCCGGCATGCCCAAACCCCCTCCCCGGTTGAATGACTGACTCCTGGCCGGCATTCAACGGGTATTCCTGACCGACTGGCCAGCAGCGCTCGAGGCCGGAAGGTCCCGGCCCCGCTGCCGCCTTTCCTCCCGACTGCCGCGCGAATTCCTGGACGCTAGTTGACGGCGTCGCCCGTGGGCACTTCACCCCGCTGCAGGACGACGAAACGGTAATTCTCGAGCTCGTTCTGGCCCGCGGTGTAGAGCACGGTGAGGAGCAAGTCGTAGGGGATGCGTCGGTCGCCAATCACCGAGAGCTCCTTGCTGAAGGGAGCCGCGGGGTTTCGGTCGGCGATGTACTTCAGCTTCTGCACCTCCTTGCGGAGGGCCTGGTCGAGGGGGATGACCAGGCGCCCGTTCAGCGCAGAGGCTGGGACTTGGCCATTCTCCAGCGCCACCACCACCCGGTCGCCGACCAGGATGTCCTTGGGGGTGATGGTCACCGCCACCGTATCCCTTGGAGTGGCCCGGGTGCTGGACACCGGCGGCTTGATGTCCTCGGATTGTGTCATCGAGATGGCCGAGGCGGTATAGGACTTGAGCAGGAAGACCAGGATGATGGTCATCATGTCCATCATCGCGACGATGTTCAGCTCGCGGATTTGACTCGCGTTTTCCCGTTCCAGGCGCTTCTTCCGGGTCATCGCCTTTCGGAACATCATGCGCTGGAGCGTCTCTGCGTCCAGCGGCGGCGCCACCGGCGGTTGCGGGCCGGCCATCTACAGGGCCCCTAAGGTGACGTCGGGAAAGAGGACTTTACGTTCCGGCGCAGGGGATTCGCGCACCGCGTCCATGGTCCCCACCACCACCTCGTAGGGGATGTCCCCCTCGGCTCCGATGATGACTTTCGTCTCGGTGGGAAATTCCTTCTTCACCCCCACCAGCTGAGCCGTCAGCGCGGCGTAGTCATAGCTGCCGTCGGCCTTCCTGGGCAGGGTGGGCGGGACTTCAGCCGGATTCACCGAGCCGCTCTGCGGCCCGAGAATTCCGCCTGCCCCGGCCACGTAGAAGCCCTTCTTGGACACCAGCACCGAGAGCAGCAGCTTCGGTTTGTCGTTGTCATCCTGGGCCGATGCGCTCGGCCCCCCGTAGCTTGGGGCGCTGACGTTGAGGATGCCGAACGCCGCCAGCCCGGTAATCGACAGCAGCATGAACATGATGAGGTTCATGAGGATGTCGAGGTAGGGGACGATGTTCAGCTCCCCCAGGTCGTGCTCGTCGCGGACCTTGAGCTTGCGACGGCTGTAAAAGAAGGCCATCCGTCAGGCCGACTTCTCGTAGTCCATGGCCGACGTCTCGCCCGCGGCCCGTCGGGACAGGATGTTCTCCAGCTTCAGCGCGCTGAGCTCCACGGTGTCCACCATCCCCTTGGCGTAGCTCTGCAGAAAGAGGTGGGCGACGATGCACGTCACCGCGATGGACAGACCGAAGGCGGTGTTGTTCATCGCCTCGGAGATGCCGTTGGAGAGCAGTGCCTGCTTCTGGTCGGCGGGCACATTGCCCAGGGCCTGAAAGGTTCCAATCAAACCAACGATGGTGCCGATGAGGCCGACCAGCGTCGCGATGTTGGCCAGCGACCAGAGCCAGGGGATGCGCAACTGGATGGGAGGTGTGTACTCGAGGATGGCCTCCTCCACCGCCTTGGCCACCTCCATCTCACCCCGGTTGGCACGGGTGAGACCGGCGCTGATGACCTTGGCCAGGGGAGCGTTGGGAGCGGCCCGGCACAGCTTCACCGCCCGGTCGACGTTTCCCTGGAGGACCAGCTTCGTAATCTGGTCCATGAAGGGCTCGGCGTTCAGGTTGTAGCGAAACAAGAGGGTGACGATGCGCTCCACAATCACTGCGATGGCCACCGCCATCCAGAAGATGTTGACGTACATCAACGGTCCGCCCTCTTTGAAGAAGCGGACGATGGTGTCCTTCATGCTGCCGCCGGCGGCCGGCGCCGCTGCGAGGACCACATCGAAGACGTGGTGTAGCGTGGAGAGTACCAACGGATGGTTCCTTTCGGAGCGGGAGCGCCGCTCGAGGGCGCGGGCACAGAAGGCGGGTGCAGAGGGCCCCGCACGAGCGGGCGTCCTTCGGTGCCATAGGGAATGGTCCCGTTTCGAGGCTGAGGTGTCAAGACGCTGAGGGTGGGCCCCCGAGGGCCGCCTCAGGCGGCCGAGGAGGTGCCCGAGTCGTCGACCGAGCGCCGGTACCCGCATTCCTTGTTCGGGCAGACGATGCTCGCACCATCTCGTTTGCTGTACTTCTGCAGCAGGTACGGCGAGGCGCAGGTCGGACACGCCTCCGGCAGCGGACGGTCCCAGGCGGCAAAGGTGCAGTCCGGGTAGCGGTTACAGCCGAAAAATGCCTTGCCGCGCCGGCTCCGGCGCTCGGTGAGGTATCCCACCTTGCAGGTTGGGCAGGCGACGCCGATGGACAGGGGCTTGCTGCTCTTGCACTCCGGGTAGCCGGAGCAGGCCAGGAAGCGACCGAAACGGCCCCGCTTGATGACCATCGGGCGTGCGCACTTCTCGCACACCTCGTTGGTGGGCTCCACCTCGATGGGGACAATCTTCCCGTCGACTTCCTTGAAGTCACTGGTGCTCTTGCACTCCGGGTACCCGGTGCAGGCCAGGAAGCGGCCCATCTTCCCCCACTTGATGGACATGGGCTTGGAGCACTTCTGGCAGATGATGTCGGTGGGCGTCTCCTCGCGCTTCACGTCTCGCATCTGCACCGCAGCCTGGGCCAGCGTCACCTTGAAGGGGTCCCAGAACTCCTGGAGGACTTTCTTCCACTTCGCCTCACCCTCGCTGATGCGGTCCAGCTTCTCCTCCATCCCGGCAGTGAAGGTGACATCCATCTCCAGCGGGAAGTGCTTCACCAGCTCCTCGGTCGTGATGTTGCCGAGCTCGGTGGGGTGGAAGCGGCCCTCCAACTTCTCGACGTACTTCTTGTCCTGAATGACCGAGAGGATGGCGGCGTAGGTGGAGGGTCGACCGATGCCCTGCTCCTCCAGCTCCTTCACCAGGGAAGCCTCGGTGAAGCGGGGGGGCGGCTGGGTGAAGTGCTGCTCGGGAAGCAGCTGGCGCAGCCCGAGCACGTCTCCTTCGGCAAGCGCCGGCAGGGCCCCGGTGGCTTCCTCCGTCCCCTCCTCACCGGGCGGCGGCTTCTCCTTGTCCGCCTCGTCCTCGAACGGCACCTCGCCGTAGACGCCCAGCCAGCCGGCGAACTTCAACGTCGAGCCGGTGGCGCGGAAGGTGGCGCGGCCGGCGGAGATGTCGGCGGTTGTCTGGTCATACACCGCGGGCTTCATCTGGCAGGCCACGAAGCGATTCCAGATGAGCTCGTAGAGCCGGTAGATGTCCGGCTCGAGGAAGGCCTTCACCCGTTCCGGCGGGTATTCGAGCGAGGTGGGCCGGATGGCCTCGTGCGCATCCTGGGAGCTCTTTCGGCTCTTGAAGACCACCGGCTCCTCGGGGAGCGCGTCGGCGCCGTAGCGCGTCCGGATGAGGCCGCGCACCGCCTCCACCGCGTCCGCGGAGAGCCGGACCGAGTCGGTGCGCATGTAGGTGATGAGGCCCACCTGCCCCTCCTCGCCGAGTTCCACGCCCTCGTAGAGCCGCTGCGCCAGAGTCATCGTCTTGCGCGCAGTGAAGTGCAGCCGGTTGGCTGCGTCCTGCTGCAGCTTGCTGGTGATGAAGGGCGCCGCGGCATTGCGGCGGCGCTCGCGCCGCTCGACCTTGGCCACGCGGAATTCGGCGCCCTTGAGTTCTGCGACCAGCCCCTCGGCCGTGGCCTGGTCTCGGACATCGGCCTTGGCCCCGTCCACCTTCACCAGGCGAGCGCGGAAGAGAGGCGGCTCCTTGGCATCGAGCTCCGCGTCCAGGGTCCAGTACTCGACCGGGACGAAAGCCTTGATGAGGCGCTCCCGCTCCACCACCAGCCGGACGGCCACCGATTGCACCCGGCCGGCGGACAGACCACGACGCACCTTGGCCCAGAGGATGGGGCTGATTTCATAGCCGACGAGCCGGTCCAGAATCCGCCGCGTCTGCTGCGAGTCGTACTTGCTGCGGTCCAGCGCCAGCGGGTTGGCGATGGCGGCCAGGATGGCCTTCTTCGTAATCTCGTTGAAGAGGACCCGCACCGCATGCGGGTGCTTCAGCTCCTCGCTGATGTGCCAGGCGATGGCCTCGCCCTCGCGGTCCGGGTCGGTGGCCAGGTAGACGGTGTCGGCCGTCAGGGCGAATTTCTTCAACTCACCGAGCGCCTTCTCCTTGCTCTTGATGACGACGTACTCGGGCTTGAAGCCGTGCTCGACGTCCACCCCCATCTTCGACTTGGGCAGGTCCTTGATGTGTCCCACCGAGGCCTTCACCGAGTAGCCAGCGCCGAGGTACTTCTTGATGGTTTTGGCCTTGGCCGGGGACTCCACCACCACCAGGTACCGGGCACCGCTGCGCCGCGGGGCCGGGGCCGCCTTCACCGTGGCCAGCGTCCGGCTCGTCTTGGCCGCCGCCTTGGGCACGGCCAACACCGTGCGGCCAGAGGTGCGGCGCGCACCGGGGGCCGGGCGCGGGGTGGCCGCGGGGGGAGGGACGCCCTTCAGGGCGGTGGCCTTCGGTGCGGTGGCGTTTGGCGCGGCAACCTTGAATGCCGCTGCCTTCGGCGCACCGACGTTGAGTGCCGCGACCTTCAGTGCCGCGGGCTTCGGCGCGGCGGCTTTCGGTGCGGTGGCCTTCTTGGTTCGGGTTGCCATCGTCTTTACGCCCTCTCGCACTGCGTGCACGGGCCCCTGAGCACCCTCTCTGCACCGGCGCTCGCCCCTGTTCCCCGACGTCCCCCAGCCCGGGTCGCCTTGCCAGACGCGCCGCGGGGCGCGCGCGGCGCCGGGCGGTGGGAGGGGAAGCAGGCGGAGGCAGGAAGGAGCATGGGGGGTGGCACCCTCGGCGTCGGGCCCTCGGCCACCTCTATAGAAGTGACGCTCGAGACCGCTCGGGGGGCGATGTCATAAGCACGCCAAGCAGCCCGGTCAAGCACGTGGCGCTTCCTGGCCTCCCCCCAGAGTCCGAGTTTACCGAACAGAAACGGGGGCTTTGCCCGGTGCGTAGAGCACCAGGCGGTCGCCGGCCACAATCTCCCGCGCGCTCTTGAGCAGCATGCAGGTACTCGCATGCTCCTTCACCTCGGCGGCGATGCAACGGCCGACGACTTCGACGGGAAGCTTCGAATCCTGGCCCTTGGCCGGGTCGACGAACTGCTCGAGCGGGTCTGCCTGTCGGATGATGGTGAAGGTGTTGCCCGGCTGCAGGCCGTCCGCGCTGCCCAAGTCGACGATGACTTGGCTCCGTTCAGCAGTGATGGCGGTGTCGTAGGGGTCCAGGGCTGCCACCACCGCTCCTTCTAGGTCCTTGGCGTTGGTGTTGGCGACCGGGACAACGGTGAGCGCCATTTGCTCGCCCGCCGGGCCCACGTAGTCCCCCCGGTACATGGCGCTGCTCGTGTAGCTGATTCGGGCGCGGACGTAGTTGGGGTCATTGGTTTGCAGCACCCGTGCCTGGCCGAGCAGCACCGTGAGGTAGCCGAGGAAGCGGCCAGTCCTGGGGTGGTACACCTTCCGGTCGGGGCGGTAGATGACGTAGTCCTTGCCCACCACCGCCGTGGAGGCATCCTTGAACTTGAGGTAGACGATGTCGCCGGTGGTGAGCATCTCCGTCTCGGCGAAGCTCTTGGACAGAACCCCCAACCCCTGCAGGTCCTTGTCGGTGACGAAGCCCTCGCGCGGCAGCTTCTCCCGGCCGTTGGGCTGGTAGGGCTTGAGCCCAATCATCGCCACGCCCTCCTCGGCCACGGGCTCGACCGGGCCGATGTCCACTTCCCCCGCCCCCGGCTCGATTTCCACCTGGCCCGCCGGCTCCTCGCCTGCGCCATTGCGGAAGCGAACCTGGTTGCCCGGATAAATCCAGTGGGGATTGGCAATCTGCGGGTTGTAGGACCAAACCTTCGGCCAGTACCACGGGCTTCCGAGGAATTGCTGGGAGAGGTCCCAGAGCGTGTCTCCCCGGACGACGGTGTGCACCGTCCCCGGAGCCACCTCGGTGGCCGGCACCTCTTTGCCCTGCGCGTCCGGCGGGGTGCTGGGGCGGGGTTTGGTCCGGACCTGCCCTGGTTCCTGGACCGACTTGCCTTCGGCTTCCGAACCCTCCTGGTCCGGGGTAGTCGGTGGCGTTTGCGCGCGGACCGACGCGGTGGTGAAGAGCACGGCGACAACGAGCGGGATGCGCATCAGGGGTTCCTCGGAAGCGTCGACAGGCGGGCCTGGGCTTGGACGGCGGCGGCCGTCCCAGGGAAGTTCTGCACCAGCTGCGCGTATGCGGCGCGCGCCTCGGCGGGCTGGCGAAGGCGGACCCGCACTTCGCCGAGCTTGAGCATGGCGTCCTGCACCACGTCGCCGGCCGGGTAGCGTTGCACCACCTGCTCCAGAAGGACCGCGGCGCGCGCCACCTCGCCCCGGCCAAGCTCGCCCAGCGCGGCGTAGTACAGCGCGTCGTCTGCCTTGTTGTGCCTCGGGTAGGTGTCGGCGAAGCGCTTCAACCGCTCGATGGCGCCGCTGACGTTGCCGGTGCGCAGGCCCTCCTGCGCAGCCTGGTACTCCTGGTCCGCGGAGGCCGACTGGGCGGCAGCGCCCGCTTCCGCCTGTCCGTCCAGCTCCACCAGCAACGAGGCGTCCGGCTCCTGGACTGGCGTCTCCACGTCCAGGGCCGGCGGGGTGGGCTTCGGCTTGAGCTTCACCACGGTGAGTACGGGCGGTGCAGCATTGGCCGAGTCAGGCCTGGGGGTGAGTGGAGCGGAGCTCATCGCCCGCGGCGGCACAGCCACCGAGCGGTCCTGCTCCAGTGCCTCAAGTCTGCCGAGCAGCTGCGTATTCTCTTTCTTCAGCGTCTGCACCTGCTCCTGGAGCGCGCGCACGTCGGCCTTGCTGGCCACGTCGGTGGCGCACCCGCACGCCAGGACGAGGGGCAAAATGTGCAAACGCATGGGGGGAGGACCGAGCCCTACCTGCCAGAGAGAATAGGAAGCCGGGCAGAAGAGCGTCAAGAAAGCGGCGCCGGGGCGATGAAGGCCAGGTGACGGCCGGTGAGCGCTCCATCCCTGCGGTGCGAGTAGAAGCGGCTCGCGTCGCACGCGGTGCAGGCCGACTGTAGGTCCACGTGCTCGGGCAACAGACCTGCACGCAGCAACGTGGCGCGCACCGCACCCGCCAGGTCCAGGTGCGGACGCACCCCCCCCTGTCGCACGACGTCGTCGCCAAATTCGGCGCCGAAGCGCGCCGCGAGCTCCTCCCCCACCTCGTAACAACAGGCCTGGATGCAGGGGCCCACCGCCGCCCGCAGCGAGGAGACGCGGGCGCCCGTGCCCACCAGGACCTCGACGGCCCGGGCCGCCACCCTGAGCTGCGTCCCCCGCCATCCGGAGTGCACGGCAGCCACACACCGGCCGTCCGCCGTGGCGAGCAGCACCGGGACGCAGTCGGCCGACTTCACGCCCACCCAAGTCCCTGTGGCGTCGTCCGTCCACACACCGTCTGCCTCGGCGCGGAGGCCGGGCGCGCCGCGGACCACTTTGTCCCCGTGCACCTGACGCACCGTCGCCAGCTGCTCGGGCGAGCGTCCGGCAGCCGCGGCAAGTCGCCGGACGTTTTCCACGACGCTGAGCTCTGCATCCCCCACCCCTTCGCCGAGGTTGAGTGACGCCAGCGCTCCGAGCGAGACGCCGCCCGCACGGAGCGAGAAGCCGTGGGGCACCGCCAGCAGCGTCGAGCGCAGAAACAGCATCGAGGTCACGCGCCACCCTGCGGCGCAGCTCTGGACTCTAACGCACCCCACCCTTGGGCGGCCCGAAGGGAGGCCCTGCTGAAGAATGCTTTCGCGGCCGCGTCGGTGCGAAGCTTCTGACGGCCAGCGCCTCTCCTCAGGAGGTCCTCCAAGCGTCGCGTGCGTTCCATTGCTCAAAAGCTGCTGGGTGGTATCGGCGTGCCGGCATTGCTGGTGGCGCTCGGCGCGGTGGGCGTCTTCGCGCTCCGGGCGCGCTCGGCCGCCGAGGCGGCCGCCGAACAGGAAGCCAACCAGGTGGCGGACCTCCTCGGCTCGACATTCCAGGGGGCGGTGGCAGGCATCCAGCTGAGCCCCGAGGAGGCGCATCCGGCGGTGGCCGCAACGCTGCGCACCGCTGCTTCGCTTCAGGGCGTTCAGGTGGTGCGGGTGCTCGCCCCGACGGGCCGTGTGGTGTGGTCCAGCAACCCAGGCGAAATTGGCGCCGGGGCGCGCCTGGAAACTTCCCCGGCTGAGCAGCGGGTGCAACTCGTCGATGGCAGAGTCCTCTTGGCGCGCAGCCTGGGCGGGGCTGACTGCAACGTCTGCCACTTCGGGCTGGCCGGCCAGCTCCACCTGGCCGTGGACAGCCCACGCACGGAGGGCGAGGTGGCTGGCGGCACGCAGGCCGCGGTGGGCGGCGTCTTCCTCGCCGCCGCTGCCCTGGCCCTGGCCACCGTCCTCTCGCTCAAGCAGCTGCTCACCCGGCCCTTGCGCCGGCTGGCCGGCTCGATGGCCCGGGCCGAGGCCGGCGACCTCACCGTGCGCGCCGAGGTGCAGGGCGACGACGAGATTGCGCAGCTGGGCCGCAGCTTCAACCACATGCTGGAGACGACGGCGCGCCTCGAGTCAGAGGGGCTGGATGCCCGTGGCGGCCTGGCCCGGGCGCGCGAGCAACTCTCGTTGCAAGGCGAGCTGGAGCGCGCCAACACCGAGCTCTCGCACCGGCTGACCGCGCTCTCCCTCCTCTACCACGTGTCGCGTTCCCTCAATGCGACGTTGGAGCTCCCCGACTTGCTGGGCCGCATCAGCACCCTGGTCACCGAGCGGCTGCGCATCGACTACTTCTCCGTCCTCCTGGTGAATGCCGAGGGCCGGTTGGAGGAGGCGGCGTCGGTGCCTCCCAGGGCCAGCGGCGCCCGGGGCGGCTTCCGGCTGGGCGAGGGCGCCGCGGGCCGCGCCGCCGAGACGCGCCTCCCCGTCTACCTGCCGGACTTGGCCCGTGAGCCGGATGCCAGGCCGCTGGGACCCCTCACCGGTTCGCTGCTCAGCCTCCCGGTGGTGCACCAGGGCCGGCTGCTCGGCGTCCTCAACCTCCAGCGCTCGGGCACCGAGGCCTTTGCCGCCGAGGAGGTGGAGCTGCTGGCGGCGGTGGCGGACCAGGCGGCCATGGCCATCCAGAACGCGCGGCTTCATGCCGAGACGGTGGCCCTCTCCATCACCGATGCCCTCACCGGCCTCAACAACCGTCGTCACCTCTTCCGTCAGCTGGAGCAAGAGGTGGCGCGCGCGGCGCGCTTCCGGACGCAGTTGGCCCTGGTGATGCTCGACCTGGACCATTTCAAGGCGCTCAACGACGCCGCCGGCCACGTCGCCGGGGACGCCGTGCTGCGCCAGGTGGCCGACGTGCTGAGGGGCCAGGTGCGTCGGGTGGACATGGTGGGGCGCTACGGCGGCGAGGAGTTCTGCCTGGTGCTGCCGCAAGTCTCCAAGGCCGACGCCGTGGAGGTGGCGGAGAAGCTGCGACGCAGCATCGCCGAGCAGGCCTTTTCGCATTCGGTGCCCGGCGGCATCACCGCCTCGGCCGGGGTGGCGCACCTCCCCACCGACGCCAGCACCCTGGAAGAGCTCCTCGAGGCGGCGGATGCGGCGCTCTATGCCAGCAAGCGCCGGGGCCGAAACCGCATCACCGCCTTCGAACCGGACCTGGACAAGGCCGACGGTTAGCCGCCGGGCCTCACTCGGGCGTCTGCCCTAGGGGCTAGGGCGCCTCGAGCGCGAAGAGCATGGTGTTGCTCGCCTGCTCCCCGCCGCGCACCTGCGCACGCAAGAGCACGGTGCTGCCCGACTTTGCCGCCCGAAGAATGCGGCTCAAGTCGCCGGCGCTCGACACCAGCTGGCCATTGGCCTCGGTGACGACGAGGTTGCGCTCCAGGCCCGCCTTCTCCGCCACGGAGCCGGGCTGCACCTCGGTGATGAAGGCGCCACGGGGCAGGCCCCGGGCTTGGGCCAGCTCGGGGCTGGGGGTGGCGAGGCTCAGGCCGAACTGCTCCTTGTTGCTCTCGTCATGCGACTCGCGCTCGGCGGGCAACCGGCGCGAAATTTCCTCGTCGCCCGGACGCGAGGCCAGGGTGACTTTCACCTCCCGGGGCTTGCCGGCCCGGTAGACGGTGAGAGCCACAGTCGAGCCCGGCGCTCGGAGCGCGATGGAGCGGCGCAGCTGGTCATCCGAGGTGACCGGCTGGGCGTCCAGCTGGGTGATGACGTCGTCCTGCTTCAGGCCGGCGCGCGCACCTGGCTTGTCCGCCTGCACCGAGGCCACCAGCGCGCCCTGGGCGCTCGGAGTTCCCAGCGCCTTGGCCAGCTGGGGTGTCAGCTTCTGGAGCCCGATGCCGATGTAGCCGCGCGTCACCGAGCCGGTCTTCTCCAGCTGCGGGATGAGGGCCTTGGCCAGGTTGCTGGGCACCGCGAAGCCGATGCCGGCACCCCCGGCGACGATGGCGGTGTTGATGCCGATGACTTCGCCCCGGAGGTTGAAAAGCGGTCCGCCGCTGTTGCCAGGGTTGATGGCGGCGTCGGTCTGCAGGAAGTCGTCATAGCTGCCGGCGCCGATGTTGCGCGCCTTGGCCGAGAGGATGCCCACGCTGACACTGCTCGCCAGGCCGAAGGGGTTGCCGATGGCCACCACCCAGTCACCCACCCGCATGGCGTCCGAGTCGCCGAGCTTCAGCACGGCGAGGTTGGCCGGGGGGTTCTTCAGCTTCACCAGCGCGACATCCGTGGCCGGGTCGGTGCCCAGCACCTGGCCGTCGAAAACCCGGCCGTCGTCCAGCTTCACCTGGATGGAGACGGCGTTCTCGACGACATGGTTGTTGGTGAGGACGTAGCCCCGCCCATCGATGATGAAGCCACTGCCGGCACCCTGGCGGACCTGCGGGTGCCGGTTTCCGCCGCCGAAGAATTGCTCGAACATCTCGGGGCTGCCTTCATTGCGGCCCCGGGAGCTGACCTCGACGTTGACGACGGCCCCCTTCACGCTCTCGGCAAGCGGGGCGAAGGACGGCAGGCCCATGGGGGGCACCGGAAGACTCGCCTGGGGGCTGGGGACAGCGGGCGTGTCGGCGCGGGCGGCGGGAGCCACCGCGAAGAGGCCCCCCAGAGCGGCGAGGGCAGCGGCGGCGAGGACGAGCAGGGAGCGGCGAAGAGAGACAGTCTTCATCTGGAGGTGGGTCCTTCCTTTTTTTCAAAAGGCGTTGTGGGGGCCCGGCGCCCTTTTCGGTGGGCGGGACGTCCCTTTCTGAGGAGTTTGGGACACCCCTGAGTCGGGGCGCCCCGGGGAGGGCTGGTGAGGAGAGGCATCAAGCTTTGTCAGCGGGCATAACAGCGGAAGTCTCCCGGGCCTTCCCAGCCTGCTGGGGAGGCGGGGCAAACATGCGAAACTCCAAGTCTGGGAAGAGAATGTCCTCGGCGAATGCCTCCTGCACCGCGGCGGCGTCGGCGGGACGCCCCTGGGCTGTGTCGAGCAGCGCCCAGAAACGCCGGAGGTGGGTGCGCACCCGCGAGCGGGCGTAGTCCACCACCGTCCCAGCCCTTAGGATGAAGGGGAAGTCCGAGGACTGGGCGAGGAGAAGCTCCCGGCACGCCTGGTCCAGAAGCTTCCGCGTCTGGGGCGTGCGGCGCGTCAGGGCTTCTGCCTCCGCCGCGAGCGCCCGTGTCGCACGGTGCACCTCAGGTGGAATCCAGTCGTTGGAAGGGTCAAGCCAGGTGCGGGCGCTGCCCTCGGTGCCCCAGCTGCTTTCCGCCGGGACGGCCTGTTGCGCCACCTCAAACTCGGCGAGGTCCTCGAGCGGCGTCCGCACGCACAGGCCCTGCGCGCTGGCCTCTCGGAAGAGCGCCTCGAGGAAGACAGGGCCCTCGTGCCACCAGTGTCCGAAGAGCTCTGCGTCGTAGGGCGCCACCAGCACCGGGGGACGGCCCATGCGGGGAGCAAGCTCGCCCAGGCGGGCGCGCCGGCGCTCGACGAAGTGGCGGGCGTGGGCCCGGGCCTGCTTCTGCGCTGGCTCGGGCGCATAGAGGGCCTTCTCCTCGGTGCGGCCGGTGACGCGGTGGTAGCGCAGGCCCAACGCCCGCCGTGGCTCAAAGGGCCGCAGCACAGGCTCGAGCGCAGAGAGTGGCAGCTCCCAGGCTGCGTCCTTGTGAAAGTCCAGGTAGGCCGGGTCCGCGGGGTACCCGCACTCGGCGCTCCACACCTCCTCGCTGCTCTCCGGGTCCCGCCCATACACCGCCACGCCGCTCTCGGTGAAGAGTGGCGCGTAGACGGACGCCAGCGGGCGGGGCTGGGCCAGGACGACGCCGCGCGCCTCGAGGAAGGTGAAGCGCAGCTCCTCCTCGGCCAGCCAGCGCTCGAGCCCCGGGAAGTAGCCGCACTCCGGAAGCCAGAAACCCCGCGGGCGTCCACCGAGGAGCCGGGCGTGCTCCTGGACGCCCACCCGCAGCTGGCCCCGGAGCGCCACCTCGAGGTGTCGCAAGAGCGGCAGGAAGGCATGCGTGGCGGCGCTCGTCACCAGCGCCACCTGCCCGTCGTGCTCGGCACGGAGGAACGCCGGGACGAGTTCTGCCCGGTGGTGCTCCTCCCAGCGCCGAACGAGGTGCCCCAGGCGCTGCTGGTGGTAGCGCGCCACCGGCCCCAGCGAGGCGTCCTTGGCCGTCCTGCGCACCTCGCGCTCCCAGAGCTCGCGCTGAAGCTTGAGCCAGAGGCCCACCTGCGCCTGTAGAACCCGGTCGCTGAGCATGGCCAGAAGCGTCGGGCTGATGCTGAGGGTGAAGCGCACCGCAACGCCGTCCTCGAAGAGGCGCTCCAGCACCTCGAGAAGGGGCAAGTAGGTGCCCGCCACCGCCTCGGGGAGCCAGTCCGCCTCGAGGGGTAAGGCACCGCCCAGGTGCCGGACGTACGGGAGGTGGGCGTGCAGGACGAGCAGGAGCGCGCCTGGCGCGGTGTGGCCTTGGGCCATTCCCGGGCAGGCCTCTAGGGGCGGCCCGAGCCAGGGGCGCCGGGCCCTTGCCCACCGCGCCAGTCAAGGCTCGCCGGGAGCTCGAGCCGTCCCGGGGCTGCGAACCGCTCGGCCCCGGGCCCGGCCGGCTCCGCAGAAGGGTGCCCTGCGCCCAGGGGCTGGGTGTGAGGCACCCGCACCAGCTGCACCTCCAGCTGCGAGGACGGCACCGCGGGGGCCAGACGCACCGGGGCGCTTCGGCGCCCGGTAGGACGTGCATGGCCGTCGCTTCCTGCCAGCCACGCCTCCACGCTGTACAGGTGCCCGGGCAGAAGGCCCTCGAGATAGAGGCTGCGCCGTCCGAGGGGAGCCTCGATGGAGCGCACCAGCACCTCGTCGTCGTAGAGGCGGAAGAGGACGCAGGGCGCGTTGAGGCCGAAGGCTGCGCCGCGCTCCAGGTCCCGCCGAAAGTCCCAGAAGAGGAAAAGCGTGGTGGGGTCGCGGGCCAGCAGGTGGGGGACCTCTTCGCTGGGCGGCGGCCGCACCTCGGCCGGCGGTGCCAAAGGACGCCTGTCGTCTGCGGCGGCCTGCAGAAGAGGCCGGCCCGCCGGGCGCGGCGCCTGCTGGGCGAGGAAGAAGCCCTCCTCGATGGGGAGCTCCTCGGCAAGGCCAGCAGCAGGCGGGGTGTGCACAGGCTGCGGGCGTAGAGCGCCCCTGACCGCCACCGGGGGAGGCGGCGAAGCGGCGGAGGTGGGCGGCTGACCCACCGCGGCGCCCGGTGTCGCCGTCCCGGCCCTGCCCGGCTGCCTCGGCCGCGGCGGCAGCTGCGCCACCGGGGCCCCTTGCGCCCCCGAAGGTGCGAGGGTGCGGGTGAGCGCAGCGAGAAGCGAGGCACGTGTGCGCAGCGACCGGGCCTGTGCTGCGAGGCGCTGGCGTGCCAGGGCTCGCAGGCTTCTTGTATCCAGCTGCTCGAGGTCGTCCCGCGTCATGGTGTCCCAAACTGTAACGCTGGCACTTCGTCGCGTGCCCGCCGTCCGTTGTCAACACGAGCAAGGCCTGCTTCCCAAGCCCCAGGGCCTCTGCCTTAGACTGCTGTGGTCCGTGCCGTCTCACCCGCGAAAGGGTCCATGGAGCGCCGCGTCCTCATCGTCGAGAGTCAGCACGAATTCGCCCTCACCATGGCCTCTGTCCTGCGGACCGCGGGCTACCAGACGGCCACCGCCGACACCGCGGCCGAGGCCCAGCGCGAAGTCGAGCTGCGCCGCCCGGACCTCGTCGTCCTGCGAGCCGAGTTGCCGGACCAGTCCGGCTTCGTGCTCTGCGGCCAACTCAAGAAGGGCAAATTCAGCCATCCCATTCCGGTGCTGCTCCTCAGCTCGGACGTAGGCCAGGACGGGCTGAGCCAGCATGCCCAGGGGCCCAACGCGGCCGACGCCTACCTGAGCATTCCCTTCGAGATGGGAGACCTGACGCAGATGGCGGCCGGCCTCTTGCCCCTGGATGACGTCGAGCGCTCCTTGGACGAGGCGCTCACCGGCAGCGGCCCCACCACCACCCGGGAGATGGCCGCCGTGCCGCCGCCGCTCCGCGCCCCGCCACCCGGAAGCCCCCCCCGGCTGCCCCGGCGCGAGCGCCGCAGCGCCCTCAACGACGAGGACCGGGCCTTTCTCGACCGCGCCTTCCAGTCCATCGCCGACCGCAAGGCGGAGCTGCTGGCCGAATCCCGTCAAGTCCGCAGGACGGCGCCCCGCCGCGAACAGATGGGCACCCCGGAGGGGAAGATTCAAATTCTTCGCGACGAGCTCAAGGCCCGCGAGGCGCAGGTGGCGCGCATCTCCGAAATCTGGACGGTGCGCGAGCGCGAGCTGCTCAGTGTCGAGGACCGGCTGCACGAGAAGGACGTCGAGCTCCAGGGCCTGAAGATGCAGGTCGATGACCTGCTGCGGCGCTTCAACGACGCCCAGGCGGCAATGCTTCAGAAGGAGCGCGAGCACGGCGCCACCGTCGACGACTTGCTGCTCCAGAGGTTCGCCACCGAGAAGGACCTCATCGAGGTGGTGGCCAGCAAGGAGCGCGACCTCAACCTCGCCCGCCGCGACCTCCTCGCTTTGGAGGACGAGCTGCAGCGGGCGTCGGCCGCCGCCGCCGCGGCAGCCAGCGCCCACGAGGCCCTCGAGCGCCAGCTGTCGGTGACAACGCTCGAAGCGGACGTGCGCGAGCAGAAGCTCACCGAGGCGCTCAGCGAGAAGAGTGCCCAGGCGCTGAAGCTCGAATCCGAGCTCACCGTCGTCCGCGAGCAGCTGGTCCGCACCGAGGCCGAGCGCAACGCCCACGACGTGGAGAACGCCCGCACCATCGCCACGCTGAAAGAGGAGATGGAGCGCAAGGGCACCGCCAGTGCGACCACCATCTCCGAGCTCGAGGGCCGGGCCACACGGGCCGAGCAGCATGGGCAGGCACGGGACCAGGAGGTGGCCGCCCTCACCGAGGCAAAGACGAAGGCCGACACAGACCACGCCCAGGCGGCAGAAGGGCTGGAGCAGCGCCTCTACGCTTCGGAGGCGCGCGGAGAAGACTTACGGCTGGAGGTGGAGCACCTCACCACCCAGATGGCCGACCGGCTCGCCGAGCGCGACACCAAGCTGCACGCGGTGGAGCAGGAGCTGGCCCACGCCGTCGAGCAGCGCGAGGCGGCCGACGCGGACTTTCACCGCCAAATCCAAACCAAGCTGGAGCGCATCGGGGAGCTGGAGGGCGAGCTCGACGCGGCGCGGGCAAGTGCCACAGAGCGCGAAGCGGAGCTGGCGGGCGAGTACGCGGCGCTGGTGGAGGCCAAGCGCGTGGCGGAGGGCGAGCTCGCCGCCCGACTTGCCGAGGCCCAGCGCAAAGGGACACTCGGCGAGCAGGAACTCCAGGCGGAGCGTACGGCCCGCACTGAAGTCATCGCCCAACTCGCCACCACCACCTCGGCCCTCAGCGCGCGGGACACTGAGCTCGCCGAGGCGCGGGCCGAACTCGAGAAGCGGGCCGCGGCAGCAGTGGAATTCATGAAGCAGCTGGAAGAGGCGGACGTCCACACCCGCGACCTCGAACAGCGCACCGGCGCGCTGGAGTCGACGCTGGGCGAACGAGAAAGCACCCTCGCCTCGCTGCGCGGGGAGCTGGACGCCACCCAGCAGGCTCTCACCGAGTCGCAGGCCCACCTGGCCTCCACCGAGCAGCTCGTCCTGGAGGCCCAGGAAGGACTGCAGCGCACCACCACCGCGCTCGAGGAGTCGCGGGCCGCCCTGGAGCAGGAGGGCGCGGCGCGGGTTCGCGCCGAGCACCAGTCCTCCACCATCGCCGCCAAGGTGGGCTCCCTGGATGCGGAGCTGGCGGAGCTCCACGACCAGCACGCCCACCTCAAGCTGGAGCTCGGCGCCCGGATGGCCGAGGTCACCCAGCTCACCGCGCGCGCCGCGACCGCCGAGGACGCACGCATGCACCTCGAGGAGCGGCTGGCCAACTTTCAGGAGGAGGCCGGCCGGCGCGAGGAGCTGCTTCGCGGAGACCTCACCGCGCTGGTGCAGCAGGCGGAGGATTCGCGCACGCGCATGGCGGACGTGCAGACCGAGGCGCGGCGCGAGCGCGACGCGGTGGCCCACGAGGCGCAGAGCAAGGGCGAACAGCTGCGCCAGAGCGAAGCGCGCCTGCGCGAGCTTCAAGAGCGCTCTGAGCAGCAGAACGCCGAGCTCTCGCAGAAGCTGTCCGCAGCCAGCCAGCAGGCGGAGCGCGCCACCGCCGACGCCGAGAAACGGCGCCAGGCCCTGGCCGCGCTCCAGGCCGAGAGCGCCACTGCGCGCGAGCGCCTCGAGGAGACGCTGGGCGAGCAGCTCCGGGTGGCCACCGCGCAGGCCGAGGACTTCGCCGGCCGGCTGGAGGCAGCCGAGGCCGAGGCCCGCGCCGCCCAGGTTGCGGTGAGTGGCCAGCTGTCGGCGGCCGAAGCCCGCACCCTCGGCGAGCGCCAGGCGTCGGCGGCCCGCATCGCAGAACTGGAAGCGGGACTCAGTCAAGCCAGCGCCTCGGCCGCCGCCAGGACGCGCCGGTCGCAGGAGCTGGAGAATGCGCTCGAGGCCTCGGCCTCATCCAAGGTGCGCACCGAGCGGGAGTTGCAGGCCAAGCTGGCCACCGCGGAGGCCAAGGGCAACGAGGCCGCCTCGCGGCTCACCCAGTCGGTGAAAGAGCGCAAGGAGCTCGAGGGGCGAATGGCGGCGGAGCTGAACGAGCTGGTGACGCGCCAGCGCGCCGAGCTGGAACGTCGCGATGCGGCCAAGGCCCAGGAGGTGGCGCGGCTGCAGGCCGCCGTCCAGGAACGCAGCCGGGCGCTGAAGGTGGTGGAGCTGGAGCTGGCCCGCTTCAAGGCGCGCCCTGGCGCCCCCGTCACCCGAAGCCAGGAGATGCCGCAGGCCGTGGAGCCGGCCGTGCCGCGGACCTCGAGCCCGGGCCTGACTCGCCCTCCTCCTTCGCCGCTTCCCCGCATTCCGGAGACGAGCCAGTCCGGGCGGCGGCCGGACCCCGAGGACTGGAACGCCCTCGTCGACGAGCTGGACAAGCCGGGCCGCTAGTCGCTTGAGGCACCCTTCTGCGGCTCGCCCACGCCTTTGCCGCACCGGACGCTTCTCTGGCTCGTCGCGCTCACCGAGGGTGCTGGCCGTCTTCTCTCGGGCGCGCGGACGGCCGCACGGCCAGACGAAGCGACGGGACGTCCGCAGGCCACCCGTACCCAGTGACGCGCTGGCTTGGGCCCGCGCAGAGTCGCACTTGCTGGCACTGTCCACCTAAACTGCGAGCCCCTTGGCTGCACCTCCCCACCTGCCACCCTTTGCCTCCGTGGAGGAGACGCTCGCCCGGCTGGAGTCGAGCGGGTATCTGGCCTCGCGCGAAATCGCCACCTGCGCCTTTCTCGCCGACAGGATGGAGAAGCCGGTGCTGGTGGAGGGGCCGGCCGGCGTCGGGAAGACGGAATTCGCCCGGGCCCTGGGCCGCGCGCTGGGCCGCCCCGTCATTCACCTGCAATGCTACGAGGGGCTGGACGAGGCCAAGGCCCTCTACGAGTGGGAGTACGCCAAGCAGCTGCTTTACACCCAGCTGTTGAAGGACAAAATCGGCGAGACGCTGCAGGGCGCGGGCAGCCTGCTCGAGGCGGCGGACCGCATCGCCAAGAGCGACGCCGTCTTCTTCTCCGAGCGCTTCCTCGTCATGCGTCCCATCCTGCGCGCGCTCCTCTCCCCCGAGCCGGCCTTGCTTCTCGTCGACGAGGTGGACAAGGCGGACCCGGAATTCGAGGCCTTTCTCCTAGAAGTGCTGGCCGAGAATGCCGTCACCATCCCCGAGCTCGGGACGCTGCGCGCCACCGCCGTCCCGCGGGTGGTGCTCACCTCCAATGCCGCCCGCGAGCTCTCCGACGCGCTCAAGCGGCGGTGCCTGCACCTCTACATCGACTTCCCCACCCGCGAGCGCGAGCTGCGCATCCTCCGCGCACGCTTCCCCGCCCTTCCCGGGGCGCTGGCCGAGTCCGTGGTGTCGGCGGTGGGAAAGCTGAGAGGGATGGAGCTGAAGAAGCCCCCCTCCATCAGCGAAACCCTGGACTGGGCGCAAAGCCTGGTGCTGCTCAACGCCGACGTCCTCACCCCGGAGCTGGTGGCCGCCACCCTCAACGTCGTCCTCAAGTATGAGTCGGACGCCGAGCGGGCCCGTCCCGTGGCGCACCAGCTCGCCCAGGGCTGACGTTGGCACCGGGAAGTCGCGGGCCCCGCGCTCCAACTGTTGCCCGCTCCAAGGAGCGCCTCTTAGAAGTACTGGGCCAGGCGCGGGCCGGGGCCCTCTTTGTAGCCGCCGAGGCCACCTTCGATGCGGGCCACGTGCTGTCCACCCTGGAGCGACTCCTGCCGGCCCTCGCGCTTTCCCCCGAGTCCGGGCCGCTGGCCGTGGCCCTGGTGCAGGCCAGTGAGTCCCTGGCGCGGCTGCTCGAGCTCCGGCCGGGGTTGCTGCGCTGGCTCGCCGGCGCGCGGCTGGAGCGGCCCTGGCCGCGGGCACGGACGTTGGCCGCGGCCCGGGGTGCCCTGCACGGGGTGGCACCAGGAGACAGAGAGGGGCTTCACCGGCGGCTCCGGCGCTTCAAGGCGCGCTCCGTGCTGCGGCTGGCGGCGCGCGAGCTGTGGGCGCTGGCCCCCCTGAAGGAGGTGGGCCAGGAGCAGGCGGACCTCGCCGAGGCGGTCCTGCGCGCCGCCCTGCCACCGCTCGAGGCGGCCTTGCAAGAGAGACATGGCAGGCCCGAGCCGGAGGGCTTCTGTGTCCTCGGGCTGGGAAAGCTTGGCGGCCAGGACTTGAATTTCAGCTCCGACGTGGACCTCGTGTACCTCTACCGGGCAGACGGCGAGACGTCCGGGGGAAGCCAGGGCAGCCTCCCCAACGTCACCTACTACGCCCGGCTGGCCGAGGGCCTCACCCGCGCCCTGAGCCTGGTGACGGAGGACGGCTTCTGCTTCCGGGTGGACTTGGGCCTGCGGCCCGAGGGACGGGCCGGGCCGGCCGTCCTCTCGCTGAGTGCGGCGCTGCACTACTACGAGCGGGCCGGACGCACCTGGGAGCGCGCCGCCTGGGTGAAGGCGCGCGGCGTGGCCGGCGACGACGCTCTGGCCAGAGAACTCCTGCTGGCACTCGAGCCCTTCCTCTGGCGACGCAGCCTGGACTTCGGCGCGGTGGACGCGCTGCGCGCGCTGAAGGCGGAGATTGACTTGCGAGGCAAGGCCAGCGCTTCGGACGTCAAGCTCGGACCAGGAGGCATTCGCGAGGTGGAGTTCTTCGCCGTGGCGCTGCAGCTGCTCCATGGCGGCAAGGCACCTTTGCTGCGGGCCGGCCCGACGTTGCAGGCCCTCCTGCGCCTGGCGGAGGTGGGACTGCTCACCCAGCGCGACGCCGACGCGCTCGGCGATGCCTACGTCTTTCTTCGGCGGGTGGAGAACCGGCTCCAGATGGTAGAGGAGCAGCAGACGCAGGCCCTGCCGGTGGCGGAACGGGACCGGCTCCGACTGGCGCGCACCCTGGGCCTTCCATCCACGGCGGCCCTGGACGCGGAGCTGGAGAGGCACCGGCGCTTCGTGGCCTCTGCCTTCCAGACGTTGCTCGGACAAACCGTCCGCCACGAGGCCCCCCACGAGCCGCTCCTCTCCTTGGCCCTCGATGCCGAGCTCCCGGACGCCCAGCGCATGGAGGCACTCCAGGCCCGCGGCTTTGCCGACGCCGAGTCCGCCCTGCGCTCGCTGGCGCGGCTGCGCCGCACCCTCAGCACGGCGGGGCTTCAAGAAGGGCCAGGGCCAGGCGTCCCGGCGGCGTTGTTTCTCTCCGAGTGCGCGCGCAGTCCGGACCCGGACCAGGCCCTCTTCTTCCTGGCCGACTTCCTTGGAAGCCTGGTCGCCCCCTTGGGCTACCTGCGCCTCTTGCTTCAGCGCCCGGCCGTCGCCCGGCGCCTCATCGGCCTCTTTGGCCAGAGCGCCTTCTTGAGTGGCTATTTCGTCCGCAACCCCGAGCTCCTGGACGCCCTGGTCCAGGCCGAGGGCGCAGACCCACATAAGAAGGTGGAGCTCATCGCGGCCGAGCTGGGCGGCCGGCTGGCCCGCTCGCCCCTGGACGAGGAGCGGCTGGGGGCCATGCGCCGCTTCAAGAACGAGGAGGTACTGCGGATAGGGCTGGGGGACATTTCCGGGGACCTCGACGTCCCGGAGGTGGCAGAGCAGCTGAGCGGGCTTGCCGACGCGCTGCTCGACGCCTGCCTCTTCCAGGCCGAGGCCGAGGTGCGCGAGCGCTTCGGAGCGCCGCGGCTGAGGGCCGGGGGACGCTCGGCCCTGGCCGTGCTGGGCCTGGGAAAGCTGGGGGGCCAGGAGCTGGGGTACCACTCGGACTTGGACCTTCTCTTCGTCTACCAGGGCGGCGGCGCCGACGAGGAGACGGCCGGTGGGACGCGGGGCGCCGTCGGCCACCTCGAGTACTTCGCCCGGCTCGTGCAGCGGCTGCTCTCGCTGCTGACGGTGCAGCTGCGCGAGGGGCGGCTGTACCAGGTGGACGCCAGGCTCCGGCCCTCGGGCAACCAGGGGACGCTGGTGGTGAGCGAGGGCGCCTTCCGCGAGCACCACGCCAAGCGGGCGCAACTCTGGGAGCGCCAGGCCCTGGTGAAGGCTCGGGCAGTGGGTGGGGACGCGCGGTTTGGCGCCGAGCTCTTGGCCTCGGTGGTGCAGCCACTCGTTTACCAGCGCGCCCTCCCCGAGGCGGCGGCCGAGGAAATCCACCGGCTCCGCCAGCGCATCGAGGTGGAGGTGGGCTCGGAGACGGCCGGCGAGCTCGACCCCAAGGCCGGACACGGCGGCCTCTTGGATGTGGAATTCGCCACCCAGTACCTGCAGCTGCTCCACGGGGGAAGGCTCCCCTCTGTGCGCGGGCCCAACACCCTGCGCGCGCTCGAGTCGCTGCAGGCCGAAGGTGTCCTGCCGCCCGAGGACGGACGCACCCTGCGCAACGGCTACCTCTTTCACCGCCGAGTCGAGAACCGGCTCCGGCTGGTGCACGGGCGCGCCCTGGCGCGCTTGCCCACGTCCGGGCCCCCCCTCGTCCTGCTTGCCCGGCGGCTGGGCCATGGCGGCGCTGACCCAGGGGGGGCCTTCCTGGCCATGTACAGAAGGCAGGCCGAGGCCGTCCGGGCCGCCTACAACCGTGTGCTGTTAGGAGGGCCGTGCTAACAACCCCGGGGCCAGCTGCACCCCTTCTGAAACCCGTGGCCTCGAGCGAACCTGTCCACGTTCTCGTCGTCGACGACGACCGCCACGTCCAGCGGATGCTCGGCGATGCGCTGCGGGGCGCTGGTTTCAGCGTCACCATGGAGCGCGATGGCGAGTCTGCCCTGCAGGCCTTCGAGCGCCGCCCGTTTGACGTGGTGGTGCTCGACGTCCTGCTCCCCCTCCTCAATGGCTACGAGGTGGCGAGGCGAATCAAATCCACCCCGGCGGGCGCACAGGTGCCGGTGCTGATGATTTCCGGCATCTACAAGTCACGGCTTCAGGCCAAGGAGGCAGTGGAGCGCCATGGCGCCGCGGCCTTCGTGGCCAAACCCTTCAAGCTGGGGGCCCTCTTCGAGAAGCTGCGCGGCGTCCTCAAGGACCGCTACCCGGCCACCCCGCCGACGCAGCGCCAGGTGCCGGAGCCGGCCCGCCCCGACCCGCTGGCCGACCCGCGCGCCGAGGCCGAGGCAGCCCAGGTGGACTCGGCCGCCGCCCCCGCCGCCTCCGCCCGCGGCGACTTCACCGAGGCCCCCTTCGCCGAGGTGCTGGCCAGCCTCCACCGCCAGGGCGTCACCGGCGCGCTGCTGCTTCGCCGCGAGAAGGTGAAGAAAATAATCTACTTCCGCCAGGGCGTGCCGGTGAGCGTGAAGAGCAACCGGCTCAGCGAGTGCCTGGGGCGGGTGATGGTGCACGAGGGGATGCTCTCCGAGGCCGACTGCGAGCGCTCCCTTCAAAGGATGAAGGCCGCCGGGCGCCAGCAGGGCACGGTCCTCATCGAGATGGGCGTCATCAGCCCCCACAACCTGCGCTACGCGCTCGACTTGCAGCTGCGACTCAAGCTGATGGACGTCTTCACCTGGATGTCCGGGGAGTGGCAATTCAATCCCGCGGCGCAGGCGCCCCCGGACACCGTCCGCCT
>Ga0302325_10001798_pt1 | contig 53733 bp, 51 predicted proteins | sample Palsa_T0_2_FD_201948 | JGI IMG/M metagenome (GOLD analysis project Ga0302325, IMG submission 201948) | Peat permafrost microbial communities from Stordalen Mire near Abisko, Sweden - Palsa_T0_2 | ecosystem: Environmental > Terrestrial > Soil > Palsa > Peat permafrost | place: Sweden: Abisko...
ACTATAGCTTGCCGCGCCGGGTCTTCTGATATTGTCCAATATGGGCGACCGTTGGCGCTCTGGTACAGTTTCAGACCTTTTGGAGCGTGCCCCCGGCACGTTCCCCGGGCTGAAAGGCGGCTGCGGGGTGTGCCCAGCATGGGCAGAATCTAGTTGGATGAAAAGAGCCAATCGGAGCCGATGACGGCAACCGTAGCGAAACGCAAGGCGTAGCCGCGAGGTGAAGCCGAAAGAAGCGTGTAGCAAACCTTCGACCGTAGGAACACGAACTGGCAGCGAGGCCGGGTGCGGGCGGCGAGCTGGCCCTGAACAGCGAAGCCCAAATGTCATCAAGACGCATCAGGTAGAGCCAGACGGCACGGGGGAATAGATTCTGCACCTTACCTGGGGAGATCTCCTTCGACGAAAGTGGAGGAGAAGTCAGCAGAGGCCGTAGTAGCGGAGAAGCCGCGTAATGGCGGCGGAGCGAAGGGCCGAAGGACCAAAGAACGGAGCTAGAGAAGGAACTGGAGACCGGCGCAAGAAGCGCGCTCGAATTCCGGATGCGTCAACTACGGGCGTGAATCCGGGAGCGCAGGGGGCCGAGCGGTGCAGCCGCGTCAACCCCCGGCGGCGAGACGATGCCGGGACTTCGCGAACCTTTCGACGGAGAGCCATGTACGAGACACTGATGGAAGCTGTAGTGGCAGACGAGAACTGCCAACTGGCCCTGGAAGCAGTAGTCCGCAATCAGGGAGCAGCGGGCATTGACCGGATGACCACGGCAGAACTGGAACCGCATCTTCAAGCGAACTGGTGGATACTCAAAGACAAACTGCTGAAGGGGAGCTACGTCCCGACGCCGGTGAGGCGGGTAGAGATACCCAAGCCCAGCGGGGGAACGCGGATGCTGGGCATCCCCATGGTACAGGATCGGTTTATCCAGCAACTGTTATTGCAGGCGCTGACGCCGATTTTCGATCCGCAATTCAGTGCGCACAGTTATGGGTTCCGGCCAGGGCGGAGCGCACAGGACGCCATGCGAGCCGCACAGAAATATGCGCAGGAAGGGAAGGAATGGGTGGTGGATATCGACATCACCAAGTTCTTCGACCACGTCAATCACGACATCCTGATGGGACGGATCGCGCGTGTGATCCGGGACAAGCGGGTGCTGCATTTGATAGGGGAATACCTGCGGCGGGGAGCCATGGTGGAGGGGTTGGTGCAAGCCAGCGTGGAAGGCACGCCGCAAGGCGGGCCGCTCTCGCCGCTGCTGGCGAACATCTACTTGGATGACTTGGATAAGGAACTGGATCGGAGGGGGCATTGCTACAGCCGGTATGCGGACGACTGCAACATCTACGTGGGCAGTCAAGCCGCGGCGGAACGCACGCTGGCCTCGCTACAGACCTGGATCGAGAAACATCTGCGACTGAAGGTGAACGCCGCCAAGAGCGGAACAGGGAGGGTCTGGGAACGCAAGTTCCTGGGGTTTCGACTGGACCGCCAGAAGCGGATCGGGATAGCACCGGAGAGCCTGGAGAGATTCAAAACGAAAGTCCGCGAGAAATGGGACGGTCGGCGCAGTGGCACGAGTACGCAACTGCGCAACGATTGGAACCGCTACATGCGCGGCTGGTGGGGATATTACCGACTGGCGGAGGCGCGGCGGCCACTGGTGGCACTGGAGGGATGGATTCGACGGCATATTCGCAAGTGCTTCTGGTTAAGATGGCACGACCGCCGGGGGCGGGAACGGAACCTGCGCCGGTTGGGAGTAACGGGTGCTTCGCTGGGCGTGGCGACGAGTCGTCGCGGCGCTTGGGGAGTGGCCGGCCAACCGGAACTACAGTGGGGACTTCGTAATTCCGTCCTGCGGCGGCACGGTTTTCTTCTACCATCGGATCTTGCCGCGCGGTGAAGCGGCTGGGTTCAACCGCCGGATGCGGAAAACCGCACGTCCGGTGGTGTGGGAGGGTGGCGGGGCGCAATCCCCGCCACTCGACCCGATCAGGATTGCCCGCCCCACAAGGTGGTTTTTGACGGTGCCCCACAGTCAATAGAGCAGGAACGACCAAAGCGTGTCCCCGGTTGCCGCGATCAGGTACTGGTGGCCGTCCAGCATGAACGTCTGCGGCGCATTCGTAACGTCGCCGATGCGCGTATGCCAGAGCGGCTTGCCATTGGCTACATCGTGCGCCACCAGGTTCCCGGCGCCATCGCCCGCGAACAGCAGCTTCCCGGCGGTCGTCAACAATCCGCCCCCGCCGCCATCGCCGTAGTAAGGACGCTTCCATGCGATTTTCCCCGTAGTGTAGTCGATTGCCGTGAGAAAGCTTCCGCCCGATCCTACATCGGCTTCTTCCTTCCCGCCCAGACCCATCGATCCGCGCGGGTCCACGTCGGTGAGATAGAACAGCGAATAATCGTTATGCTGCGCGACGTACAAGAGTCCGGTATCCGGAGAGTAAGAAGCCGGCTCCCAGTTAGTGACGCCGTCCGAGCTGGGCGACACCAGCGAGCCCGCGACTGTAGCGTCCTTTTCCGGATTGTATATCGGAGCGCCCCGCTGGTTCAGGCCTTTGGCCCAGTTCGTAAACTCTCCATACTTGCTCGAAACCAGATGTTCGCCGGTTACTCGATCTAAGGTGAAGTAATAGCCGTTGCGCGCCGCCGTCAATAACAGCTTCCTCATTTTGCCGTTGAACATCGCGTCAACCAGGACCGGCGTCTGAGCGGAATCGTAGTCGTGCATGTCATGCGGCGACGTCGAGTAATACCAGGCCATCTTACCGGTATCCACATTTACGGCGACGATCGCGCAGGTGAACAGGTTGTCGCCGGGGCCGCGCGTGCCGGTGGTAAACGCCGGAGTCGGGTTGCCCGTGCTGAAGATGTAGAGATTCGTCTCCGGGTCGTAGACGCCGGGAACCCATGCCTGCCCCCCGCCGTGCCGGGCCGCGTCCACGCTGCCCCAAGTATCCATTCCCGGATCGCCCTTTTTCATGGGCACAGTGAAGAACTTCCACTGCAAATCCCCGGTTTCGGGATCGAAGGACTGAATGAACCCGGGCGCGTCGATGTCGTCGCCCGTGCCCACCAGCACATGGTTCCCAACTACCACCGGCGCGGGCGTAGAGAAGTAGCCCTGAGACAGATCGGCGATTCCCTTGTGCCAGCGCTCCTTCCCGGTCGGCGCATCCAAGGCGACGAGGTAATCGTCGGGCGTCTCCATGAACAGGGTTTTATGCCACATGCCCAGACCGCGGTTACCGATATGTGTGCCGCCCTTCGTCTTCCAGAAGTAGTGCCACAACTCAGTGCCATCGCGCGCGTCTACCGCCCAGGCGTTGTCCGGCATGGTGAAATAGAGCACGCCATCGACCTCCAGCGCGGAGGCCTTGATGGTCCCGCCGCCCACGTTGATATCGCCCGGCCCTTCGCCGCCGACGATGACGGGGGCGCGCCCGAAGCCGCGGCCGCCCTGCGCGGCGCCGTGAGTCACATGCGCCATCCAGGCCAGCGTTAGGTGGCTCACGGTGGATTGATTAATCTGGTCCAGCGCGCTGTAGCGCTTCCCGGTGTAGTCGCCGCTGTAAGTCGGCCAGGAATCCTTCAGCGGCTTCAAGAGATCGGCCGGGTCCACTCCGCTCGCGGTCTGTCCCGTCAGAATGGCCGAAGATAGCACGCACAGCGCAGCCAGCAACATTTTCCCGAGTGTCATTTCAGAGTCACCAGATAGGCAGTCATGTCGTGTATGTCTTTGTCGGTATACACCGCCAGCAGATCGCGGTGTGCTTTCATCGGATCGTGGACTTCCACTTTCGGTACGTCGTCGTCGCGGCGGAACGTGCGCACGGTCCCGTCGGCCAGCCCCACGGTGACCAGGAAGTCGTCGATTCGAATGAGCCGGCCCTCGACCCGCTCCCCGGCCGGCAGAGTGACCGTCACAGTGACGGTACGAGGGTTCGCCGCGCCCGCCGCCGGCATGCGGCGTCTTCGGCCGCCGCCGGAAACCCAAGTGGTTTGCAGCGTCTTGGGGTCTGTGATTCTCGCCGCGATGCCCTGCAGATCGCCCGTCGCGGAATGGCAACTGCCGCAATGCGCCCCGAAATACGCCTGGCCGGCGCCGGCATCGCCGACCAGGATGCTGGGCGCCTCTTTCCCGACGGATGGAGGCCGCCCCTGCGAACCGATGGTCTCGACAACGCTACGAATATATGCCGCTACCGCCAGCCCGTCCGGCTGATCGATCGGAATGGCGGGCATACCCTCGTCCTGGCGGCTGCCCTGGATGATGGGGAGAATCAATTCGCCGTTCTGATCGGTGAGCGCAACTTGCGATCGCAACAGGTTCGGTCCGCCCAAGTCGCCGCCGCGGAGGTCTACGCCGTGGCAGGAGACGCAGTTCACGGCGAAGAGCGCCTTTCCGCGCGCGATCTGCGCAGGGTCGCCGGGCGGACGGTGCTGGCCGGGAACGAATCCCCCGAAACGGCGGCCGCCAGTTGCGGGGGCCGGAGCCGTCGCGGCCGGGGGCGATCCTTGCGCCAATACGCGGGGCGGAATGGCGATTGTGAGTTCCGCTAGAACGGCGGCAACCAAAAGTTTCTTGACCTGCATTCGTCCACTTTAGCGTAGAGACGCACCAACATCCGAATTGGTTTGCCTGTGGGGCAGGATGGTATCCTGCGCGCCGATTGTTAATCGGCGCAACCGGCCGATAAAACAATCGGCCCGCAGGTTGCCAACGTTGCCAACCTGCCCCACAACCATGCGCCGTTAAAGGTCGACCCTGGGAGATGAATGGGAAAGCAAGCGGGTGCTGTAGTATCCGGGGTCGGCAAACTTTTCCTGGAAGACCCGTTCCCAGCGCGCGTTGTCAAGTTCGCCTTTCCGACGGATGCCCTTGGATTTCTCGCGGCCAACGCCCGCCCATGTGCTGGGATGTCCAGGCAGCAACTTGACCTCGCCCGCCGCGGGCATTCGAGCCAGGCGGCCGATTCTGGCGTCTCTTGCAATTAGGCCATCCGGGATTCGCTTGGGACCTGTTGCGCGGCCGCCGCGCGGCCCGGAAATTGGCACGGGTAGGGAAAGTTGGAAGAACGAGCACACGCAGGTCCGGAATTCGTACCTCTCGATGGTCAGCGCGACCCTTCCCGGTTCGATCCGCACGATCGTTCCCGACACGATTAAGGTTAACTGAACCGAGTTGTGTAACAAGACCGGCCACTTTATATACACTTCGACGGACGCATCCAAGACCAAGGTGCGATCCGTCTTCAAGAGGGCGCCACTACTGCTGATATCCACAACCTCTCCCCAGCCGGATGCCCCTCCAGTTTGGTAGCGGGCGGGAAGCTTAATCGGAAAGCGGATAGCTTGCCGGCGACCGCCGGGTTCTCCGCAGTTTCTGCGAGGCCGTATCGACCAGTCTCGCGAATCGGAGCCTTGTAAAACCAGCGATGTATGTATCGGCATGACAGCGGCTCCCGGTATCCACGATAGATTTAGCGAAGGCATTTTCTTGCTCCTTTTTGAGTCGCCGGATCGCGCTAAACGAAACACCCGGCGTCCCAGGGAAAACAATCGGCATTCATGTGCAGAAATTTTTCGGCCAGGCGCGGCGTTGAAGATCAGCCTGAATATGCGCAAGATTACGGGTCAGTCCGATGGTCTATACCCGGTCCGAATCGCTTCGAAAAGTTGCCGGCGGATCTCGGCGTAACTGGCGTGGGCATTGTTTTCGCGGACGCGTTGCTCCGTTATCCCCGAGAGATCCCGCAAGGATGAGGATACGGGAAGGCACTCGCCGAACAACTCACACATCCTCTCGGCCTCGCACACATAGCGCTTAAGCGCTTCGCAACACCTCGCGTGCAATTCTCTGAGTTGTTCAGGGTCCATTTTTCCTTTTTGCGGATTTCTGGGGGGTGGGACGCCTGCACCCTCACCGTGCTAAACAGCAGCTCAGAAGAGCCTGGCCCAAGCCCGTGACATGACGGCGGGCTGCGGGGTCCGTTTCATCCGAATCAGCATGTTTTCTTGGGGCCACCGAATGGTCCGATTCGACCTCAGTGCGGTGGTATTTTGAGCCTTAGCGGTTTTGCCTCTCTAGAGCAGCAAGGCGGCTGATGCGACTTTGCTCTCGATGAGAGGCTCACTTAGGGCTGCCAGACCAGCTATCTTGTTGGACGATGCTTGAAGGTAAAGTGGGTACGCATACCAATATAAACACCGTGGGCGACTGAAAGTTGTACTTATCGTGAATTACTTCAAGTGGGTGGTTTACAGAGTGCCAATTCGCCCCGGGGCGACACCTCCCGCCCGGTGAGGCCCCGCCGAACGGCGCGATCGTCTCGTGGCCGAACGGCGAAGGTGGGTGATTTGCCGCCGTGCGCGCAATCCGTCTGGAATTTTGGCATAATGTCAGAAATCACGCCGGTGTCCTACGATGACTCCGATCTCTTCACCTGCCGATGCAGCGCACGCCCGCCGGGATTCCAGAAGATTACAGATCCTTGCGGCGCAGGTTCGGCTGCTCTACGGCAATTCAAACGTGGGAATTGGGGTCACTCTAGTCGCCACTTCAATCTTGGGCCGTCTTCAGTGGAGAGTTGTTCCGCACACGATCATTCTGGCTTGGTGCCTCTACATGTTTTTAGTATCGATGGCGAGGTTCACGCTGGAGCGGCGCTATCGGCGCACTAAGCCGTCCAACCTGAGGGCGGCCAGGTGGGGTACCGCATACGCCATTGGCGCGGGCGCGGCGGGAGCCGGTTGGGGGGCCGCGGCTTTCTTGCTGTACCCGGAAGCCCAACTCGCAAATCAGGTCTTCCTCTTCTTCATTCTGGGCGGAATGATGCTGGGCGCGGCTTCTCTCCTGGCGCCCTGGCGCGCGGCGTTCCTCGCGTTCATCATCCCGACTGGTCTCGCGCCTGTCGTGCTCCTCGTGATTCAGGGTGGTGAGGCGCACCTGGCCATGGGGTTACTGGCCACGCTCTTCACCGCCGCCACGTTGATCACCACCGCGAGAATTCATCTGACGATCCTCGCATCCGTGAGCCTGCAGTTTGAAAACCAGGATCTTGTGGAGGATCTCCGAACCGCCAAAGGCCAGGCCGAGGCCCTGAACCAGCAACTGGAGGGCCGGGTCCGGGAGCGCACGGCCGAGCTGCACCAGTCGACCGCGCAACTGCGCGCTGAGATTACGCAGCGCCAACAGATAGAAGAGGAATTGCTGCGCGCGCGCAAGCTCGAGTCGCTGGGAGTGTTGGCGGGTGGCATCGCGCACGACTTCAACAACTTCTTGACGGTGGTTCAAGGCAATATCGAGATGGCCAAGCTGCGGCTGGATCCGAAGGATTCCGTGCAGGCGATACTGGACCAAACCGCGAGCGCCTGCCAACGGGCAACATTTCTGTCGTCTCAATTGTTGACCTTCGCGAAAGGCGGCGCCCCAGTCCGCCGCTTGGTTTCGATTGCCGAACTGGTGATGGATGCCGTCCATTTAGCGCGCGCCGGGGCGCAGACCAGCATCGATGTGAACATCGCGGAGGATCTCCGGTTTGCCGAGGTCGACCCTGGCCAGATCGGGCAGGTGCTCCATAACATCCTCCTCAATGCGCGGCAGGCGATGCCGGAAGGCGGAATCATCGAGGTTTACGCATCCAACGTCGTTATCGAGGATGCTGCCGGAGCAGACAGCCGGGTGCGGATATCCGTTCGGGACTACGGGTGCGGAATACCAGCCGGCGTCCTCCCTCGTATCTTCGACCCATACTTCACAACGAAACCAGGCGGCACGGGCCTGGGCCTGGCGACGGCGTATGCCATCATAGCGAAGCACACCGGCAATCTATCCGTGGTATCGGAAACCGGCAAGGGAACCATATTCACGATCGATCTGCCCGCCTCGCGGGAGGGGCCCGCGCCGCAGGCTCCGATTGCCGCACATCTGCCGGCCGGCACGGAGCGGCTGCTGGTAATGGACGACGAAGCGGCTCTGCGGAGGCTGCTGGAAGCCGTCCTGACCAAGCTTGGCTACGAAGTGGAGACTGCACGGGACGGGGCCGAGGCCATTGCCCTGTGTGAAAATGCGAAAGCTTGCGGCCGCGGTTTCGATGCCGTCCTGCTGGATTTAACAGTAAGAGGCGGTATGGGAGGCGTGGAAGCGGCCGCGAAACTGAAGGAGTTGGACCCTTCGTTAAAGCTAATCGTCTCCAGCGGCTATTCGGACGCGCAAATCATTTCGGATTTCCGCAATTACGGCTTCGACGACGTTATTCCGAAGCCGTGGGCGATAGGCCAGGTCGGCGAGGTCTTCCGGCGGGTGCTCGTGCCGGATCCCCATCGCAACGTCCATTAGCTCGTGGCCGCCCTCCAAGTCAATCGGCGTGCTTGCGCCAGAGCGGCGGTAACCAACCGCCGCGCAGGCTACCAGCCAGGCTACCAGCCTGCCCCACATAGCGCTGTAGAATGAGGGTTGCATGCAGACCCTCACAATAGCGGCGATCGCCGGCGATGGCGTGGGCCAGGAAGTCGTCCCGCAGGCCAAGCGCGTGCTGGAGAAAGCCGCCCGCAAACACGATCTTACTTTCGCGTTTCAGGATTTCGACTGGGGCGCGTCGCACTACTTCCGTTGGGGGGAGATGATGCCTTCCGGCGCGCTCGACCTGCTGCAGTCCTGCGACGCTATTCTGTTGGGCGCCGTGGGGCATCCGGACATTCCCGATCACACCACGCTGAATGGACTGCTGCTGCCCATCCGGCGGGCCTTCGACCAGTACGCCAACGTGCGTCCGGCGTATCTCTATCCGGGCGTGAAATCGCCGCTGGCCGGTCGTGAAGGCGGGCAGATCGACATGGTCGTGGTGCGCGAGAACACGGAAGGCGAATATGCCCAGGTGGGCGGGTTCGTTTACATGGCGCAGCCCGAGGAAGTGGCCATCCAGACCTCCGTCTTCACCCGCCGCGGCGTGGAGCGCGTGGTGCGTTACGCGTTCGAGCTGGCCGTCAAGCGCGGCAAGAAAATGCGCGTTACATCGATCACCAAGTCGAACGCGCAGGGCTACGGCATGGGGCTCTGGGATCGCGCCTTTCGCGATGTGGCCCTCGAATTCCCCGGAATCCAAACGGAATCGCTGCTGGTGGACGCCGCCGCCATGAACTTCATCCGGCGGCCGGAGAGCTTCGACGTGGTGGTGGCTTCGAACCTTTTCGGCGATATTCTGAGCGACATCTCAGCCATCGTGGTCGGCAGTATGGGGCTGGCGGCCAGCGCCAATCTGGACCCGTCGCGGCGCTTCCCCTCGATGTTCGAACCGGTACACGGCTCCGCGCCGGATATCGCGGGCAAAGGCGTGGTGAATCCGCTGGCGGCGATCCTGAGCGCGGCCATGATGCTGGAGCATCTGGAGCAGCCGGCGGCCGCGCGCGACGTGGAGCAGGCAGTGGCCGCGGTTCTGGCCGAAGGCAAAGTACGCACGCCGGATTTGGGCGGCGCAAACAGCACACAGGAGACGACCGATGCGGTTTTGGAGAAGATGGCTTAGTATAAGCATTCTGGCTACGGCAAACTTTGCAGTTGCAAACCTTATGGCGCAAACCAAGTGGCATCATCGCTACGCCGAGGTGAACGGCGTCAAGCTCCATTACGTGGAGCAGGGCAAGGGCGAGCTGATCCTGTTTCTGCATGGATTTCCGGAATTCTGGTACGAGTGGAAGGACCTGATTCCGCAGTTCGCCAAGGATTACCACGCGGTGGCGCCCGACATGCGCGGCTACAATCTCTCGGACAAGCCGGCGGACGTGGAGAGCTATCGCGTGCCGGTGATTGTGGAAGACGTGCGCGCGCTGGCGGTGAAACTAAAGGCGCGCAAGTTCGTGCTGGTGGGGCACGATTGGGGCGGCGTGATCGCCTGGGCCTTTGCGGCGGCGCACCCGGAGATGCTGGACAAGCTCATCATCGTGAACGCGCCGCATCCCACGGTTTTCGCGCGCGAGCTGGCCAACAATCCCGCGCAGCAGAAGGCCAGCGCGTATTTCAACCTTTTCAATTCTCCGCAGGCGGAAAGCGTACTGGGCCAGAACGATTTCGCGACTCTGCAGGGGCTGATGAAGGCGTGGGCATCGCCGGCCGATCTGCGCGAGTACGTGGCCAACTGGAGCCGCGGGCTGACCGGCGGCCTGAACTACTATCGCGCTGCGCGGCTGCGCTCGCCGGTGGATGGCGCTCAGGGCACGCCGGAAAACGCGCTGCCGGCGATGAAACCGATCGAGACGCCCACGCTGGTGATCTGGGGCGAGAAGGATACGGCCTTGCTTACCGGCAACCTCAACGGCCTCGACGAGTACGTGAAGCACCTGACCGTGCGGCGCGTGCCGGACGGGACGCACTGGGTGATTCACGAGAAGACCGCGGAAGTGATTCAGGATATGCGGGAGTTTCTGGCGCGGAATATATGAACCCCACCGCGCTGATTACGGGCGCATCCGGCGGCATCGGCGAAGAACTCGCGCGCCTGTTCGCGGCGCATGGGCACGATCTGGTGCTGGTGGCGCGCGGCGAGCGAAAGCTGCAATCGCTGAGCGCCGAACTGGCCCGCGCGCACGGCATCCAGGCGCGCGTGCTGGCCGCCGACCTGGCCGATCCCGGCACGCCGCCTCGTATATTCGACACGCTCCAACTGCAGGGCGCCGCCATCGACGTGCTGGTGAATAACGCCGGCTTCGGCGCGCAAGGCGCATACTCGGAAATCGATTACGATGTGGAGGCGCGCATGATCCAGGTGAACGTCACCGCGCTCGCGCATCTCACGCGCCTGTTTCTGCCGGGCATGCTCGCGCGGCGCAACGGCAAGATCCTGAATGTGGCTTCCACGGCGGCCTACGTGCCCGGACCGTTCATGGCGGTGTACTACGCATCCAAGGCGTTCGTGCTCTCGTTTTCGGAAGCCATCGCGGAGGAGACGCAAGGCACCGGCGTGACCGTGACGACGTTGATTCCGGGACCCACCGAAACCAACTTCGCGGCTACCGCGGGCAACCAGGATTCGCGCCTGTTCCGCTCCGGAACGGTGATGAGCGCCGCCGCCGTCGCGCGCGTGGGATATGACGCCCTGATGGCGGGCAAGCGCGTGGCGATCGCCGGCGTCAGCAACAAACTCACTGTGTTTTCGACGCGCCTGGCCCCGCGCACGATGCTCGCCAAAATCACGCGCAAACTGAATAGCTGACAAGCTTTGCCTCCACACATTTGTGTGTGTTACGCTCGAACTATAGTGGTACGCAACATTACCTTGAGCCTCCCCGACAATCTGATTCGCAAGGCCAAGGTGCATGCAGCGCAGCGCAACAGTACCGTGAATACGCTGGTGCGCAAACTGCTTGAAGATGCCTTGTCGGATGACCGGCGGACGCGGGCCGCCGCGGATCGGCTGCTGGCGATCGCCGAACACGGGCCATATTTCGAGCGCGATCCGCGATCGGTCCGCCGGGAAGAAATACATGAGCGTCGCTAAGGCGTTCTTCGATACAAACATTCTGCTATGCCTGTACGGCGGGGGCGATCCCGTGAAAAAGGCTAAGGCGGCGGAGTTATTCAGTGCGCAGACGCGCACCGCGCGAGCGGTGGTGAGTACTCAGGTCGTGCAGGAGTTTTATGCGGTCGCCACTCGAAAACTGGGCATGGCGGCGACGTGGCGGGTCGCATCGTCCGAAGCTTGCTCGATCTTCCGGTGGTTATCATTGACGCGGATTCGATCCTCGCGGCTTTAGCCACGGAGGAACGTTACCAGATTTCATTCTGGGACGCTCTGATCGTGGCGGCGGCCGAGACAGCCGGTGCGCAGGTACTCTATACCGAAGACTTGAACGACGGACAACGGTATGGACAAGTGGTAGTGCGGAATCCGTTCCGGAGTTGAGAAGTGGGCGGGCGCACTAGTCGGTGCGCGCCCCCGCCGCGCAACTCACGCCCCAAATCCCCCGCGCCCCGGCGGGTCCACAAATCCGTTCAGCTTTTCCGAGCTGGTGATGCGCATGTTCGCCGCGTCCCACTCGATGCGCTCGCCGGGAAACCGCTGCGCGATGCATCCCAGCAGGAAAGCCTCGGTAACCGGACTCTGTATCTCGAAGTTCGCCAGCGGCGCAGGCGCTCCGCCCTTGCATGCGGCCACCCATTGATCGATGGCCACATCGCGGGGGCGCTGTCCGCGCGGTTGCCGCGCCGGCGGTTGGTACTTCTTCGATTCCGGATACACGCGCGGGCTGTTCCCGTTGAACCCGGCCAGGATGATCCCTTTGTCGCCCACGTAGAGGATGCCTTCATTGTCCTCGCCGACCTGGAAGTAGTGCCGATCGTCCGCGCGCAGCCCCGCCGGCCGCTCGGGCCGCAATCCGCCGTCGTACCACGACATGCGCACCGCGGGCCGGTCGCCCACCGCCGGATAGTCCAGGTGCACGATGGAAGCTTTCGGATAGCTCTCGCTGAACGACTCGCTGGAACACGACTCCACGCCCACCGGCGGCGTGAGTCCCAGAATCTTGAACACGCCCGCGAAGCTGTAGCAGCCCATATCGCCGAACGAGCCGCAGCCGAAATCGTACCAGCCGCGCCATACGAACGGCAGATAGGCGTGGTTGAATGGACGCTCCGGCGCGGGGCCCAGCCATAGGTTCCAGTCGAGGCCCTCGGGGACCGGCTGCGCCTCCGCGGGCCGGTCGATTCCCTGCGGCCAGAAGGGCCGGCTCGACCAGTTGTGCACCTCGCGCACGTGCCCGATCGCGCCATCCGCGAGCCAATCCATAATGAGCCGCGTGGGCTCGCTCGACGGGTTGTTGACGGGCAGCGAAGTCGCCACTTTCATTTCGCGCGCCATTTGCGCCATGCGCCGCGCGTCGCCGATGGTGTGCGTCAGGGGCTTCTGACACAACACGTGCTTGCGCCGCCGCATGGCCGCCAACGAGATGGGCGCGTGCCAGTGGTCCGGCGTGGCCACGTAGACCGCGTCCAGGTCCTTTTCCTTCTCCAGCAGCTCGCGGTAATCGTTGTAAGCCGCGCAGCCGTTATAGGCGGCGGAGCCGGAGCCTTTGCGCGAGCCGTAATAGGCTTCGATCAGGCGCTTGGCCGGCTCGCGGCCGCCCATGCCGAGGCTGGTGCGGAATTCGTGCGTGAGTTGCGCGAAGCCGGGCGACGCCAGGTCCTGGCCCCAGTTTTCGTAGCCCGCGCCCAGCAGGCTGCGCGCCGATTTCAACAAATCGTTTTCGCCATACTCCGCGTAGTCTTTGCTGAAGCGGTTGCAATCGCAGACCGCCACCACCTGCACGTCCGGACGCGCCAGCAACTCCATGGTGATCGCCTGGCCCTGGCGGCCCAGGCCGATGCTGGCCAGCGTGATCCGGTCGCTCGGCGGTATAAACGGCGCGCCCAGCACGTGCCGCGGCACGATCATGAAAGTAGCCGCCGCGCCCGCGAACGCGCGGCGCGAAAGTTGGCCGTCTCCGGTGTAATCCATGGCAATCTCCTTAATGTGGCGGAGGCCACGAGGATCATTATAGTTCCGCGCGGCGGGAGCGGGGGTGCTTGGCCGGCTTGGGATCCCAAACTGGTAGAGACGGCTCCCTGGCGGTCGCGGCTCAGTAAATCTGCGAAATCGGCGCGCCCGGGGCGCTGCGTATGAATTCGGATACAATAGGGTACAGCGTTGGATGTGCGCCCGTAGCTCAGCTGGATAGAGCGTTTGCCTCCGGAGCAAAAGGTCGGTGGTTCGAATCCACTCGGGCGTACCACTCAAAAGTTCCGGGAATCAACGATTTAACTTCCAACCCTAGCATCGCATCCTACCCCAACCTTGGCCAGCGCTTCGTGGCTTGATCACTGCCGGACTTCGCCGAGATCCGGCGGCAGTTGCAAGTCCACAAGCATCTGACCCCGCGACTGCTTTGGGAAAGCGGTACACCTGCTGGATGGGCAGCAGCCCGGACCAATTGCCGGCTGAGGAGCTTCAGCAATTGCCGCGGGGCCGATGCTTTGCATAGTGGGTGAGGTCTCCCGGCTTTCCCGGGGACCCCGCCCTTTTGGGTTGGCCACTTTATTGCCGTTAGACTGTCGAAGCGGTGGCGGGTGGGATAGAAGGACTGAGAATAGAAGAACTCAACGGAGTGGGGGAGTCGGACTGTGGGTCACAATTCGTGATGGACTAGTCGCGGTAGGCTACGTGGGTTTATTTCTTGGGGTGGGGGATGAGCTTCAGGATGTAGTACGTGTCGTTGACAATAGTGAAGTAAAAGCGCCAGTCCTTGTTGACCCGAGCCTGCCAGCGATCCTGGGCTTCGTCGTATTTTTTGGCGCGCAACGAGGGGTACCGGAGGTTTTGCTCCAGCAGTCTAACTTGTTTGAAGAAAGCTTTCTTGACGCTGTCAGGAGCCTTTTCCAAAGCCTCGGTGACGGCGTCGCTGTATTTAACCGTCATCGAGACCGTTTGGTCTTCTTAGCAGCGGCGCGCTTCTTCAGCTCGCCTTTCATGTGGGCGATCATTTCCTCGGCGGTGTTGAAGGGGCCGTTGAAGGGGCCTTTCGCGGCTTCGTCGAGCTGGGCGTCGATGATACGGCGCTGGGCCGGGGTGTATTCGTCATCGGCGTTGGGGAATCCGGAGCGGCCGATCACCAACTGGGGATGGGGGGTGATGACAATTTTTTTGCCAACGGCCCGAACTTCCACCAGGTCGCCGTCAACCAGGCCCACGGCAGAGCGAACTCTGCGGGGAATGGTCATCTGGCCCTTGGGTTGGACTTTAACAAGGGTGTTCATAGGGTTGTGGGCTTGCGGAAATCTGGAAAGTGCGGAGACTTTTTCTTCGGTGAGCTTGATGACTACCGGCGCGTGCAGATTGTCCTTGGCCACGCAGCGCCGGGCACGTGGCCACAAAGCCGCCTTCTTCGGCGGGTTCAAACAGCACAGTATAGCGGCGTTCGGTCATGGGCTGCCTGTTTTGATTATAGGATGGCTTGCGCATAGAGAAAAAGTCGCGTTAATGCTTACCGGGGCGCTATACGCTGACGGGCTGGGCGCGTCAAGGCGTATGCTTGGACTAGAACAGGAGAGTTTTCCTCGTCGGCCAGGCGGTGCAGCGTGCGATGGGGCAGCGCCCAGGCTGGGCCCAAAACAGCTTCGGCCTTGTCCAGGTACGGGGGTAGGGAGGGTGCCTTCTTCGGGATTGGTGAACAGCGGCGAGATGCAAAACCAAAACAAGCCGGCGCGTTTGCCGGAGCCGGAAACCAGCGGATGCAGGGCCAGTTGCATCAGCTTGACGGCTCCGGATTCCTCGGTGGGGATTTTCCATCCGCCTGTTCGCATTTCCCAACTCAGCTAAATCCCCAGCAGATTCGCGCCCAGCTTCACATATTCATGCTGCTGGGCCCAGAGGTTGAGCGGAATAGTGGCTAGCTCATCCACCACCGGCACAGCATGGCCGTCCTTGGTGAGATCGACGGTCTTGATGTAATAACGGCAAGTATCGCAGGCTTCGACGCGCACATGCGGGAATCGATCGGCGGTGTAGACGGCCAGCTTCTCCCCGGTCTGTTCGCCGCAGGCGGGAAGGTCCCCGCTTATCTGTCTGACAACTGTGTGCGTAATTAACGGCAGAGAGCAGCCTTAAACACACCGTACTGCCAGGCTTCTTACAGCGCCGTTATGACTAGGCATGAGATAGTGCCTGGTTTCTCCTCCGAGTTTTCGGATCTGAAATACTTGCCGCCATACCCTTCTGAGTCGCGGCTTCCTTCAGTTCTACGCGAACGTCCAGGTTTAATCTCACTGCGAATTGGATGAGTTTGCCAGTGCTAAATTTCGAGACCTTGCCTCTCAAGAGATTGCTGACATCCGGCTGATGAATCTTGAGAGTCTTTTTCAAGTACGCCTGGTCGACGCCTCTCCGTTCGATGTGAACCAAGAGATCCCGCCAAAGATCCGATTTAACTTTCGCCTCGATTGTCTCTTGTGGAGAGAACCCGAGATCTTCGAGAATATCGCCCGTTGTGATGTGGCCGGGTTTAATTGGCTTGCTTGTGTTTGGCATTTTTCCGCTCCTCCATGAGCCTCTGCCTCACTTGTTTGAACCGAGCTCTCGCCCTCCTTATGTCGTGCTTCTCTGTCTTTCGGGAGTCCTTTTCAAAGCAATCGAGCACGAATATGACGTCGTTCTTCCGAGCGAGGTAGATCATGCGATACCAAGCTCTTTCGTCGGAGTCCTTCAATTCGAAAGCGCCATCGCCGATGGCCGGCATAGGCCTGACATCCAGCTTCGGGGACCGCCCCTGCTGCATTTCTCGTAACGAAGCGCCAAAATCCAAGCGGATAGATTTCGGCCATGATTTCAGAGTGTTCCACGAGTCACCCTCCCACGATATGGTTGCCACCCGAGGGTTGCCACCCTGCTCCACCCTTTCAATATATAGAAAGTGTTCTATAATTGCAACCTCCCTTGCTAAGAGCAGCGGCAAATAGGTCGGCCCAATGAGCTACGGGATTCTGGCTGCCTCCGGAGCAAAAGGTCGGTGGTTCGAATCCACTCGGGCGTACCAGTCTCGGCCGCCTGTTTGCGCTTTTCGCAACTGAGCTAAATCCCCAGCAGATTCGCGCCCAACTTCACATATTCATGTTGCTGGGCCCAAAGATTGAGCGGAATAGTGGCGAGCTCATCCACCACCGGTACCGCATGGCCGTCCTTGGTGAGATCGACGGTCTTGATGTAATAACGGCAAGTCTCGCAGGCTTCGACGCGCACATGCGGGAATCGATCGGCGGTGTAGACGGCCAGCTTCTCCACCGTCTGTTCGCCGCACGCCGGACACACAATGCGCCCGATGTTCCACTCCGTTGCGCAAAAGGAACAGATCAGCGACCGCTTGCCGCCGTCCCCCTCCGGTCGCAGGACTCCGGCGAGCGGGCGTCCGGAGCAAAAAGGACACGCGCCAAAGGTCTCGCGGGGCGGCATGGGTTCGCTGCGATCGGCCAGGTACTCCGCATACGGCTGTAAGAACATGCATGCCAGCAGCTCCTCCGCGTGGCCGGGCTCCGGCTGGAACTCGGGCCCGGAGCGCCAGAAGGCGTTGAGAACACCCAACCGATGCGCCGGCTCGCGTTTCTTCAGATCGCGGGCGGATTGCGCCATAGGCTCGGGCGCAGCCGCGGCGAGATGGCCGAGGAAATCGGGGAACTTGGGCAGCAACAGGTGCAGATTCGATTCATCGCGGGGCAGGCCAGTGGCCTTCGCGGACTGTGCGCCGCAGGCGGCCGGGATGCCGGCATAGAGATCCTTCTGCAGGCGGGCGACGTGGCTGTAGAACCGCAGCACTTCGGCGGCAAATGGATGCTCAGCCGCCAAGTTGTCCGCGCGCTGGATGCGTTGGTCCCACTTGGACCGGATCATTTCCGACCGGAGGAGTCCCGCGTCACCTGCTCGTACCAGAGCCGGTGGTGCGTCTTCGCCCATTCGGGCGAAACTTCTCCGCGGATGATGGAAGTAAATCCGCCGCGCACCATAGCGGTGCCCATATAGACGTGAATGATAAACAAACCGATGGTGATCAGCGCCACGCCTACGTGTACCGCTACGGCCAGATACCGCAGCCAGCGCAGGCTCCAGGGAATGGACTCCACGAACCACAATCCAATACCCGACAGAAGCAGCAGGATCGCGCCGAACAACATCCCCCAGAAGAACAGTTTCTGCCCGTAGTTGAAACGGCCGATCGGCGGAAGGTTTTGGTCTTCGTTGCGGATGTAGTACCGGACGGATTTCCACCAGGCGCGGTCGGCGGCGGTGGTGGCCATATCGCGCCGCCACATCTTGAACATCCAGAAAACAGACGCCGCGAAGGCCAGCCCTAACCAGGGATGCCAGAAGCGGGCAACCGCTCCGCCGCCCACCAGAGCAGCCAGCCAAAACATGTAGGGCGACCAAAATGCAAGGCCGGTAACCAGGCAGTAAATGTAGGAGAGTCCGGCCATCCAGTGGTGGACGCGTTCGCCCAAGGTATAGCGAAGTATTGCGCGCCGCGGCAACGCAGTGGGCACCGGGGGCACTACCTGTGAGACACTCATGGCCGCTCGCCTCCGTTCTTATCCGGTTCCACTTCCTTGGCGCCGAAACGCAGATAGTGCATCGTTACCCCGATGACGCCGCCGAGCATGGCGAGATTGCCGATCCACTTCAGCGGACCCTTCCAAAACTTGACCACCCACGGAATGCGCGGATTGCTGGGCAACCCGCCATAAGCTTCCGGATTGGTCACATCGTGCAGCACATAGATGACGCCGGTACCGCCCACACCCGCGGGATCGTAGACGCCCGCCTTGTCGAAGCCATAGTGATCGCGAAGCTGGCGCGCGCGCGTTTCGGCCAGGTCCTTCATATCTTCCTTGGTCCCGAAGTGCAGACAGCCGGTGGGGCAGGATTTGATGCACGCCGGTTCCAGACCCTCGGTCACGCGGTCCGAGCACAGCGTGCACTTGAACATCTTCTTGGTGTGCTGGTTGAACTTGGGAATATTGAACGGACATCCGCTCACGCAGTAACCGCAACCGATGCAATGGTCCTGCTGGAAGTCCACAATGCCGTTGGTGTATTGGACGATGGCGCCGTCGGCGGGACAGGCAGCCAGGCAGCCCGGCTCGGCGCAGTGCATACACTGGTCCTTGCGCATCAGCAGCATCAGCGTGCCGTCGTCCCGTTCGTGTTCGTTGAACTTGATCAGGTTCCAATAGTTCCACGCCGTTTCCGGCATGGTCTGATAGCTGTTATCAAAGACCGTTTCGCGAAAGCTGTAGCCGTTCCATTCGAGGCAGGCCACCTCGCAGGCCTTGCAGCCGATGCAAGTGGTGGTGTCGACCAGCTTGCAGACCTGCTCCTCGCGCTCGACTCCCGCGCCGGGAGCAGTACCGGCGTGGCCGGAAATTCGGCGAATGTTCAATGTGGCCTGGCTCATACCTTTTCCACCTTCACCAGAAAGCCTTTGAATTCCGGAGTATATGCGTTGGGGTCGACCACCGTGGGCGTGAGCCGGTTGGCCAGCGTGCGGGCATCCTTGCCCGCGTCTTCCTGGATGCCGCGGAAACCCTGGTGAATGGGCAGTCCGATCTGGTAGACCTTCTTGCCGTCGATCATCATGGGCTTGATACGCTTGGTCACGAAGGCTTTGGCGATATAGTAACTGCGCGCGCTGGTAATCTTGATTAGCTCTCCGCCCCGGATGCCTAACTCGTTCGCCAGTTCCACGGGCATCTCAATGAACGGCTCCGGGACGAGCTGGACGTTCACCGGATTGTTCTTCGTCCAGTAGTGGTAGTGCTCGGTGAGCCGGTAAGTGGTGCAGATGACATTGAAGCCCTCGGCGGTGGTGCCGTACTTATCCGCCGCCGTGGTCAGCTTCTTGACCACCGGATTATTCGATTGCGCCGGGTGCAGGGCATTTTGCACGGGACTCTCGATGGGCTCGTAATGCTCGGGGAAGGGTCCGTCGGCGAAGGCCGCCAGCGGCGCGAAGATGCGGCCGATGCCTTCCGGGGTCATGATGAACGGCCCCATGTGATCTTTTGGCGCGGAATCGGGTTTGAAGTCGGGTACATCCACGCCGGCCCAAAGTTGAGTCTTCTCGTTCCACCAGATCTGCTTGCGGGTGGGATCCCAGGGCTGGCCCGCCGGATCGCAGGACGCGCGGTTGTACAGAACGCGCCGATTCGCCGGCCACGACCAGGCCCAGTTGGGAAAGACGCCCAGGCCGGAGGGATCTTCGGTGCCGCGGCGGGCCATTTGGGAGCCGGCTTCCGTCCAGGATCCGGAATAGATCCAGTTGCCGCAGGAAGTTGTGCCGTCGTCCCGCAGCCAGGCGAAGCCCGGCAGTTGCTGGCCGGCCTTGATCACTTGCTTAGTCGTGGGATCGGTGATATCGGCGAGCGCCTTGCCGTTGACCTCTTTGGCAACTTCGGCGAGAGACGGATGCAGGGGATCGGTGTACCCCCACGTCAGGTGCGCGACGGGATCGGGAAACTTGCCGCCCTCTTTCTTGTATAGCTCGCGCACTTTCAGGAAAATCTGCGCCACGATATCCTGGTCAAGGCGGGCCTCGCCGGGCGGCGGAACCGCGATGTTTTTCCACTGCAGCCAGCGCGCCGAGTTGGTCATGGACCCGTCTTTCTCGGCGAAGCCGGCGCAGGCCAGGCGGTAGACGGTGGTCTTGATCTCCTTCATCTCCGCCTTGGTGATTCCCGGCGAATCCCAGAACTCGCTAGTCTCGTCCGCGTAGATCTCGCCCACAACCAACCAGTCGGCCTTTTTCAGAGCTTCGATATTCTTCTGCGAATCCGGCCCGATGGCCACACCGTTCATGCCGAACGCGAACATTCCCTTCACGGAGCCGCGGTACATCTGGTCCCAAATCTGGGTCCACGAGTAGTTGCGATCCACCTTCGGCATGTAGTGGAAGGCGAAATCGTTTTCCTTGGTGGCCGCGTCGCCGAACATGGCTTTCAGCAGCGAGACGGCGAAGCGCGGCGTGTTGGACCAATAGTTGAAGGACTCCCAGTTGGCGGGCTTGGAAATGGTGGGGGTAGTTCGATCCAGGAAGGCTTTCAATGTGGTATCGGCCGGGGCGGGCACTTTCAGATAGCCGGGCCAGATATCGAATACACCGCCCATGTCGGTAGCGCCCTGGATATTGGAATGGCCGCGCAACGCGTTCACGCCGCCGCCGGCGCGTCCCACATTGCCCAGCAGCAACTGCAGCATGGCTGCTGTGCGGATAATCTGGGTGCCGAAACTATGCTGCGTCCAACCTACGGCGTACATGATGGTGGCGACCTGTTTCATGTCGCCATCCTTGCGGATGGAAGTGAACAGTTCCGCGGCTTTCAGGAACTGGTCCCTGGGGATGCCGGTGATGCGTTCGACCATCTCCGGCGTGTAGCGCGAATACTGCGTTTTCAATAATTGGAAGACGCAACGCGGATGCTGCAATGTCAGGTCGGAATTTACGTTCGGCGGCAGCCCCGGCGCTGGCGCTGCGGAACCCGCAGCTTCGTAATTCCAGGTCGATTTGTCGTAGGTCTGAGTTGCCGCATCGAAACCCGAGTACAATCCGTCGTCGGGCAGCTTGAAGCCCTCCTGTACAATAAACGCGGCGTTCGTATAGTTGACGAGATAATCGTGCGCGATGCGATTGTTCTCGATGGCATAACGAATTACGCCGCCCAGGAACGCGATATCCGCGCCCGCGCGAATTTGCAGGAACAGGTCCGCCGTGGCGGCGGTGCGGGTGAAGCGCGGATCGACGACGATCATCTTGGCGTTGCGGTTCCGCTTGGCCTCGATGGCCCACTTGAAACCGCAAGGATGATTCTCGGCGGGGTTGCCGCCCATGATCAGCATCATGTCGGCATTCTTGATGTCGATCCAACCGTTAGTCATCGCACCGCGTCCGAATGTGGGCCCCAAACTGGAGACCGTGGGGCCGTGTCAAACACGGGCCTGGTTTTCCAGGTAGCAGACCCCCAGGCTGCGCATGGTTTTTCCGGCGAGGTAGTTGAATTCGTTGGTATCCGTGCAGCCGCCGATCCAGGCGATGCCTTCACAACGGTTTACGGTGCGGCCCTGCGCGTCCTTTTCGATGAAAGTTTCGTCGCGGGTCTTCTTCACCCAGTGGCCGATTTCATCGATGGCCTGGTCCCAGGCGATGTCTTCCCAATGATCCGAGCCGGGGCGCCGCACCTGCGGCTTCAAAAGGCGCCGGGGGTTGAGGATGTCCTGGTGGAGGGAAGCGCCCTTGGGGCAAAGCGTGCCGCGGTTGATGGGATGGTCCGGGTCGCCCTCCACATGGATCACCTGCGGCGTGACGTTCTTGGCTTTGTCGCCAATGGTGTAGACGATGATGCCGCAGCTCACGGCGCAATACGGACAGGTGGAGCGCGTTTCCGTGGCGCGGGCGATTTTGAGCTGGCTCAGTTGGGCGAAGGCGGGCTGCAGGTCGAATCCAAGCCAGGAAACCGCGGCGCCGCCCAGCGCCGCAACCTTCAGAAAGTCCCTACGGCTGCCATCCATAGTTCCGCTCTCCTTTATACGAGCTGTGCGCGAACGCTATTCAAGTGCCGATAGTTGGCCATTATATACCAAATGTCGCCCCGCGGGAGTATGACAATACGGTTAAATAGTGTGGGGATTTCCGAGACCGAACCGCGCCCTTCGCCGGCACACCGCGCTATGCTAGTCTGCATGGGGCGCTCATAAGCATGACCGGAGTTGCCACCGATATCGCGTCCGATCTTTTTTCCTTCCGCGATCGCGATAGGGCATGGGCTTAACCGTGATCTCGGAGCCGGAAAATCGCCAGAGCGCCGAGTTGTTTGCGCTGACTTCAACCTCTCTTCCAGTGGAGCAAGCGCTGGCAGCCATGGGCAGGCTAGACGAGGAATGGTGGCTCGATGTGCCGGAGCACCAAACCGGACTTTGAACTTTAGTTCTCCGGGTCGGCTGGCCCTGCGCACCAAGTCCCCAGCGTTCATGCGGGTACCGTAGGCCGAGTTGCGAATGGGTTCGGTGAAGGATCGGTTATCATACCGGAAACTCTTATCGGATCGATATTCCGCCGTCATCTGCAAATGCCGGTAAGAGCATGTTCTCGAAGAATGGCAGAATCGGCGGCCCGATGTTGTGGCCGGCAGGCGGAGACTCTTGAATTCTGAGGTCTGGGTCCTGCGGCTGAAGGGGATACACAAGGGGATTTCAGCGGAGCGTCTTGAAACTCCACCAGCATGACAGCGGACTCCGCCGGATTGATAAGGCGAAACGCGCCCGCCAGCTCCACGCCCGTGGGGCCTCCTCCCACGATCACAAACGTCAGCCACGCGCGGCGTTGCGCGGCGTCCGGCTCGCGCTCGGCGCATTAGAAAGCCAACAGAATGCGGCGGCGGATCTCGGTGGCGTCTTCCATGGTCTTGAGCCCCGGCGCCAGCGGCGCCCAATCGTCGTGACTGAAATAATGCCGGGAAGACCAGCCGGGGGCCAGCACCAGCGTATCGTACGCGGCCTCGCCGCCATCCAGGCGGACACGGCGGCGTTCCACGTCGATGTCCCGCGCTTCCGCCATCCAGACGCGCGTATCCTCTGCCGGCTCAGCACGTGCCGCGACGGCGAAGCGATCTCTCCCGGCGACAGGCCGCCGGTGGCCACTTGATATAACAACGGCTGGAACAGATGAAAGTTGGCGGCGGTCGATTACCGTCAGGTCGACGGGCGCGCGCTTCAGTGCCTGGGCCGGGTATAAGCCCCCGAATCCCGCGCCCACCAGCACCACCCGGTGCGTGGCGCAGGCTTCAGGCTAGGATGCGGAGGCTGTCACCGCGATTGCGCCCTGGCCTGCTGCTGCATGGCCACCTGCCGCAACAGGATGAAGGACGAAACGTTTTCCGACGTAAGCAGGCCCACCAGCTTGTCCCCATCCATCACCAGCGCGCATGCGCGCGTGCCCGCCAGATCCTGCAGCACGCCGGAAAGCGGCGTGTCCGGCGAGAATCGGCGGGGATTCCGGTCCATGGCGGATGCCACGTAGGCGTCCGGTCCGTCGGTCAGCATGGCGCGCACCAGGGCCGCGCGCGTGAGCAGCCCCAGCACCTGATCGCCATGCATCACCGGGAAGTCATTCTGCGAAGTGGCCAGCAACAGATTGCCGGCGTCCCGGATGCTCTCTCCGTGCGCGAGCGTGCGAAAGTCCGTGATCATGGCGGCGCTCACCGGAACACCGGAGGTCAGCAGGCGGCCGCGCACCGCGGCGCCTTCCTGCGAAGCGCCGATATAGATGAAAAACGCCACGAAGACCACCAGGTAATTGGAAGCCAGCAGGCCGTACAAACCCAACATCGCCGCCAAGGCCTGCCCCGAGCTGGCCGCGATCCGGGTGGCTTCCTCCTCCGGCTTGAACAGCATCAGCAAAGACCGCAGCACCCGGCCGCCATCCATGGGATAGGCCGGCAGCAGATTGAAAACGAATAGCAGGAAATTACCGGTCGCGATGCGCTGCACCAGGTTGGCGTCGGTGGGATCGCGCAGCAATTCAATGGGCAGGAACTGGTGCTGCGTGGCCAGCCAGGCGAACAGTCCCCCGGCAATCAGAGCATTCACCAGCGGTCCGCTGATGGCGATCCAGAATTCTTCCCGGCCCTTAGGTATGCGTTCCGGGCGCGATACACCGCCGATCGGGTACATGACGATCTCAGTGGTGCGGATGCCATATTGGCGCGCTACCAGGGTGTGTCCCAGTTCGTGCAGCAGAACCGAGGCGAACAGCGCCAGTACGTACAGCGCGGTCATGGCCCCGGACTGGCGCTCGCCGATGCCGATGAAAAGGAGAAAGATCAGCAAAATCACAAACGTGAAGTGGAAGCGCACCGGCACGCCAAAGACGCGCAGGACGCCCAGCGTGCCGGAACTGGCCGCCGGCTTGGGCTTGTCTTCGGTTGGCATTGCGTCAGGCATGTGGCACGGATGAACTCGGTACTATTGTCGCGCGAAGCGAGCGCACAAAACAAAACCCCGGCCGCCCCCATTTTCTGTAATCCTGGTTGTGGGGCAGGTTGGCAACCTGCGGGCCGATTGTCAATCGGCCCAGTTTGCGCCGATTTCCAATGCATACGCTGGTACTCGTCATCCTGCTGCTCGCGATTCTGGGCTTCCTCTCCCCCATTGTCCGGAAGCGCGCGCGCACGTGTCTGGAGGCGCACCCCGCGTGGCTGTTCGCCGTGCCCGCCGCCTTGAGCTTGCTCTTCAGCGGGCTGGCACTAGCAGCCGATGCCTTCAGCGTCCCGCTGGCGCTGCTGGTCCTGCTCTACACTTTCGCGCCGGCGCTGGCCGCGTACTACCAGGGACCCGAGCCCCGTTCCACCTGGCTTGACTTCATCATCGTCCTGATGCTCTGGCTTCCCTTGGAGTTTTCAGCCGGACAACACCTCATTCCCAAGCGCGCGCAGGGCTTCCTGCACAGCGTGGCCTATGGCATCGCCATCCTCCTGGGTATCACCATCTTCCTCGGCTTCCGCGCGCTGCCCGGCATGAAATACAACTTGCCCTCCGCGCGCGATCTGGCTTATGGGATCGCCGCATTCCTGGCCTGCGCGCCCATCCTGATCGTGGCCGGCCGCCTGCTCGGATTCATCCCGCCGTGGCACGCGCCCGCGCATCCCTCGGCGGGCGCTATCGGCCGTACATTCGGCACGATCTTCGTGGGTACGGCGTTGCCCGAAGAGATTCTGTTCCGCTCGCTGATCCAGAACTGGCTGATGCAACGCTACGGCTTCACCACCCGAATGTTGCTCGTTGCCGCGTTGATATTCGGCTGCGCGCACCTGGATAATGGGCCGCAGCCGCTTCCGAACTGGCGCTATATGATTTTGGCAACCATCGCCGGTGTGGCCTACGGCAAGGCGTTTCAGAAGTCTTCCAGCGTGTTTTCATCGGTGACCTGTCACGCATTAGTGGACGCCACCAAGCATATTTTCTTTTGATCGGAGACGAATGTGACCCGCAGGCAAAAGCTGATCGCCGCCGAGGCCGCCGCCGGCTTCGCCTTGATCATGCTGTATATCTGGCGCCTGCGCTTCATCGCGCCGCGCTGCTGGGTATTCATCCTGGGCTTCTTCATCCTTTCGCACATTCTGCGCGGCGAGCGCGCGGCCGGCCTGGGCTTCGGCTGGAGCAACTTCCGGGAATGTTCGCAGACCATGGCGCCGGCGCTGCTGCTGCTGGCGCTGGGCCTGATCGCTATGGGAGTGCTCCTCGAAACCATTCGTCCCATCAGCGTGCAGTATGGCTTCATGTGCCTGTTGGCCTATTGTCCCTGGGGGATCTTCCAGCAATACCTGCTGAACGGTTACATCGCCAACCGGCTGCTGGCGGTGTCCTCCGCGCGGCACGTGCCGCTGATGGCCGCCACGCTCTTCGCCGGAGCGCATCTTCCCAACTGTTTTCTGATGCTGGTTACTTTCGTAACCGGATATTACAGCACCAAAATCTTCATGCGGTACCGCAATATATATTTCCTGGGCTTGGCGCACGCCCTGATCGGGACCGTGCTTTTTGTGGTGATCCCGGACTCGATCAGCCATCACTTGACGGTCGGGCCGGGCTTCTTCTTGCGCTAAGGGTCTCGAACACCCGGCTGACCCCGAACCTAGTGTGCGTGTGTTGCCGTCCATCAAGCCGGTGGCGCGCCAATATGGACTACCTCACCCAGGCGGACATTTTGCGAGCGCCTTCCGCAACTCGTTTCGGATGGCGCGGTAATACGCGATCTGATTCTTGGGCACGTGAACGACGATGATGCCAATTCGGAGCTTTGCGATGTTCTGCTGGAACTCGATACCTCGATCATGGACTGTCGCGACCTGATGGCCGCCAAAGAGCTGCCTCACTCTAGAATCTGCTTATTGGCGAGGTCAAGCACGGCAAGGACTTGCCGCCGCGTGATGAATGGATAGAGCGCCAGAAACTGGTCGATGGTTTCGCCGCCTTCAAGAAGATCGATGAGGCTCTGGATGGGTACCCGCGTGTCCCGGAAACACGGAATACCATTCATGCGCCCGGGGTCTATCCAGATCGCCTCCTGCAGGCGGTCTCTTTGTTCGACCGTCACATCTTCAGATTAAGCCATTCTGCCGGGAGGGCGCAAATTTGTTCACACGAGTGTGAACACTGCACGCTGAGAGCGTGCGCTAGAGCTTCAATAACTCCCGCAGCCGCTTGGTTTGCACCCGGCTGACCGGAACCTCAGTGTGCTTCTTATCGTCCATGCGGAGCTGGTAACTGGACTTGAACCAGGGCACCACTTCCTTGATCTTGTGAATATTCACCAGAAAGGAGCGGTGCACCCGCCAGAAGGTGTCCTTGTCCAGGTTGGCTTGCAGATCCTCGATGGTGCGGTAGTTCGAATGCCCCTCGACGTTGGTCGCCACCAGCGTAATCAGGCCATTGTCGATGGTGGCATAGATCACATCCTGCGCGTCCACGATGAAGTTGCGGTTGGCGTTCCGGATCAGCAGCTTGGTGCGGTGCGGGGGCGAAGGGGGCGCCAGCGGGATGGAGGTTTCGAGCGCCGTCGCCTTCCTGTCCTGCGCCGACCGCCGCGCGCGATCGAGAGTCTCCGCCAGGCGAACCTTGTCCACCGGCTTGAGCAGGTAATCCATGGCCTCCAGGCGGAAAGCCTCCACGGCGTATTGATCGTAGGCTGTAACAAAAATGAAATGCGGCAGTTCCATGCCGGACTCGCGCAGTTCGCGCACTACCGAGATGCCATCCTGGCCGGGCATGTGGACGTCCAGAAAAACCAGGTCCGGCTCGGTCTTGCGGATCAACTGGACCGCCTCCAGGCCGTTGCGGCCGGTGGCCGCCACCTCCACTTCCGGGAAGTCCCGCAGCAAGTACGCCAGCTCGTCGCAAGCCAGTTGTTCGTCGTCAACGATCACGGTGGTCAAAGTTCCCGTCGCACGCTCTCGCATCGACTTGGTATTATAACATTTCGCTCCGCACCGGCAGTTTAGCCGATGTGCGGCCAGGCAACCCCCTTCAGCCGCCCGGGGGACCCTTCGGGTCCGCATGTTTAAGGCGTGCCCGAAGGTTGCCTAAATTGAGAGGAGTAAAGGACTTGCCAGACAAAGAGAACGTCTCTATCGCGCCGGCGGAAGGGAAGCTGGGGGTGTTGATCCCCGGTATGGGCGCCGTCACCACCACCTTCATCGCCGGCGTGGAGGCTATTAAGCGCAATCTCGCCAAACCCATAGGCTCGGTCACCCAAATGGCGGCCATCCGCCTCGGAAAGCGCACCGAGGGCCGCAGCCCCCGCATCAAGGACTTCGTTCCCTTGGCCAGTCTGGACGATTTGGTTTTCGGGACCTGGGACATCTATCCGGACAATTGCTATGAAGCCGCCGAGAAGGCCGGCGTGCTGGATATGCCACTACTCGAAAAGCTCCGCGAGCCGCTATCCGCAATCCGTCCGATGCCGGCGGTCTTCGACCAGGAGTTCGTGCGCCGCATCGATGGGCCGAACAAGAAGCCCAAAGCGTCCAAGATGGATCATGCCGAGATGCTGATGGACGATATTCGCGGCTTCCGGGAGTCCACCGGCGCCGCGCGGCTGGCGATGATCTGGTGCGGTTCCACAGAGGTCTTCCACAAGCCCGCCGCCGTGCACCAGACGCTGGCCGATTTCGAGTGCGGCCTGCAGAAGAACGATGCGGAAATTTCGCCCAGCCAGATCTACGCCTATGCCGCGCTGAAAATGGGCGTGCCCTACGCCAATGGCGCGCCGCATCTGACCACGGATACGCCGGCCCTGCTGCAGTTGGCGCGCGAGCGCCAGGTGCCCATCTGCGGCAAGGATTTCAAGACCGGCCAGACGTTCATGAAAACGCTGATCGCGCCCGGCCTGAAGTCCCGCATGCTGGGGCTGAACGGCTGGTTCTCAACCAACATCCTGGGAAACCGCGACGGCGAAGTGCTGGACGACCCGGGCTCCTTCAAATCCAAGGAAGAATCCAAGCTCGAAGCCCTCGAACAGATTCTGCAAGCGGACCTGTATCCGGATCTGTACAAGAACTTCTATCACAAGGTGCGCATCAATTATTACCCGCCGCGCGGCGACGCCAAGGAAGGCTGGGACAATATCGACATCTTCGGCTGGCTGGGCTATCCCATGCAAATCAAGATCGACTTTCTGTGCCGCGATTCGATCCTGGCGGCGCCGCTGGTGCTCGACCTGGTGCTGTTCAGCGACCTGGCGCAGCGCGCCGGTCTGCGCGGCGTACAGGAATGGCTGTCCTTCTATTTCAAGGCGCCCATGCATGCGCCCGAACTTTATCCGGAACACGACATCTTCATCCAATTGATGAAGCTGAAAAATACGCTGCGCTGGATGCGGGGCGAGGACCTGATCACCCATCTGGGACTGGAATATTACGACTAAGTGCCGAGAACCTATAACCTGTCACCCAGGACCCATCACCCCTTATGAAGGTTCTTGTCATCGGCGGCACCTTGTTCATCGGCCGGCAGCTCGTCAAGGAGTTGTGCGCCGCCGGCCATGACGTAGCGGTAATGCATCGCAAGCCGGCGCACGGCCTGCCGCGGCGCGTGGAGAACCTGATGGCGGACCGCAACGACGCCGCATCGGTGCAGCAGGCGTTGGATGAGCGGCGCTTCGACGTGGTCTACGACAACGTCTACGATTGGGAGCGCGGCACCACCGCGGCGCAGGTGCAGGCCACCGTGCGGGCCTGCGGCGACCGCGTGTCGCGCTATATCTTCATGTCCAGCGTGGCGGCGTATGGCGACGGCTTGAATCACTATGAAGGCGACGCGCTGGCGCCGGACAACCACCCCGAACCCTACGTCCGCAACAAGGCCATGACGGAGCGGATGCTGTTCCGTCTGCATCAGCGGCACGGGCTGCCGGTCGTCACGTTCCGGCCCCCGTTCATCTACGGGCCGGGCAATCCGATCTACCGGGAAGCTTTCTTTTGGGACCGCATGCGCCTGGCGCGCCCTATTCTCATTCCGGGCGACGGCCACCGCCTGATGCAGTTCGTCTACGTAAAGGACCTGGTGCGCGCCATGATCCGCGCGATGGAAGTGCCCAACGCCGCCGGAGAAGCGTTCAACATCGGCGACTCCCGGCCCTTGACGCAGGCGGAAGTGGTGCAGTCGCTGGCGGCCGCCGCCCGCAAACCTTCGCACATGGCGCGCATCCCGCGCGAGGCGATCGCGCATTTGGGCGGCAATCCGATGGGCGATCCCGCCTACTTTGGCGTGTATTTCGACGTACCGCCGATCACGGAGAAGATGGGCAAGGCGGTGCGCGTGCTGGGTGTGCGTCCCACGCCTTTCGAGGAGGGCCTGAAGGAGACCTGGCGCTGGTACCTGCGCCATCGCGATGGCCGGTTTCCGCAGCCGGACTTCACTTTCGAGAACCGGTTGATGGCGTTGGTGCAGTCGAAGGCCGCCAGCCACGGTTAAGCGCATGGCCATCCAACTGGACGACGTGGAAGTGCGGGTGCTGGGCGCCCTCATCGAAAAAGAGATCGCCACGCCGGAGTATTACCCGCTCTCGCTCAACGCGCTGGTGAACGCGTGCAATCAGAAATCCAACCGCGAGCCGGTGGTGTCGTACGACGAAGACGCGGTGGAGACGGCGCTGGCGGGATTACGTACCAAGGGACTCGCGGTGCGCATGAGCGGCCACGATATGCGGGTGCCCAAGCATGCCCACCGGTTTTCCGAGGTTATCAACCTCGGCCGCCGGGAAGCCGCGGTGCTGTGCGTCCTGATGCTGCGCGGGCCGCAGACCGCGGGTGAATTGCGCGGGCGCACCGAGCGGCTCTACCAGTTCGACGATCTGGAAGCGGTGGATGCCTGCCTGACCCGTCTGATGGAGTGGGATCCCGAACCATTGGCCGCCAGGCTGCCGCGGCAGGTGGGATACAAAGAGGTGCGCTACGCCCACTTGCTTTCGGGCGAGCCGCAGGTGGCGCCGGCGGCGCAGCCCTCCGGCGTGCGCGACACCCGCGAGGACCCGGTCGCGCGCTTGCAGGCCAGCGTGGATCGTCTGGAAGCGGAGGTCGCGGATTTGAAGCGGCAGTTCGGGGAGTTCAAGAAGCAGTTCGAGTAATTCGCGATTGCTGGAAGGCCCCCCCCATTACTCGGACCGTTGCGGGCTGGCGTAAGCTACAGATTATGGCGTCAAGTATTGAAATCGGAAGCTTGATCGACCGTGATCCCAAGATTCGTGGGGGCCGTCCAAAGATTGCAGGAACCGGGCTCACCGTTAGCCGGATCGCGGGCTGGTACAAACTCGGCATGATCCCTGAGGATATCGCTCTTGAGTATCCGCATCTGACGCTGGCGCAGGTACACGCCGCTTTGGCGTATTATCACGTGAATCGGGACGAGATTGAAACCGATATTGCCGAAGAGGAAGCAGCCACGCTCCACTGGGAAGAGCAGTTGGGGCCGAAGCCGGCTCACCAATGAGCCAGGTCCGGCTGTATTTAGACGAAGATTCCATGCGACGGTCGCTGGTATTCGCCTTGCGGGCGCGCAATTTGGACGTCCTGACGGCTGCCGAGGCGAAGATGATTAACCGGGAAGATGACGATCATCTGGCGGCCGCGTCGGCGCTCGGCAGAACCCTGTTCACGCACAACACTGCTGATTACTGCGTTTTGGATCAGCAATGGATTCAGCGGAAGCGTACCCATTCCGGCATCGTCGTAGCGCCGCAACAACGCTACTCCGTCGGAGAGGAGATGCGACGGATTATGAGGCTTATCAGCCAACGCACTGCCCCAAGAGATGCTATGCCGGTTGGAGTTCATTTCCAGTTGGGCTTAGGCCAGCGCGTGGATCGCCTGGAAGCGGAGATCGCGGATTTGAAACGGCAGTTTATTGAGTTCAAGTTCGAATAGGCCGGCCTCGGCGGATACTGAAACAAATGCAGGATTCGAACTTGGTGAAGCGCGCCAGCAGCTTTCATCCATGGGATGCGATGTCCCCGAAGGCCCTGTCCGCCATCCTGAAGCGCGGCCCTTTCCAATGCTCGGCTGAAACAGGTTGCGGCGGCAGCACAATCGTTCTGTCTCATGCGAGCGATCGGCACACGGCCTTTGCCATAGAGGGCGAGGACCGCACCATTACCCTTCTGCGAACGCACGGCGATCTGTGCGCAGAGAGAGTAATCTTCGTCGAGGGTGAGACGAAGGTTACCGTGCCCCAATATCGTTTTGAAGACGAACTCGGCTTGGTGCTACTGGACGGGCCGCATGCTTATCCGCTGCCGCAAATCGAGATCGCCTATCTCTTGCCATGGATCCGGCTGGGAGGGTGGTTGGTGGTAGACGATATCCAGATTCCTTCGGTACATGAGGTATTCGATTTTCTGCGCAAGGAATCGTCGGTGGAGCTGGAAGAAGTAGCCGGGCGCACGGCATTCTTCCGTCGGGTTGGCGTTACGGAACACGGGCCAGATGGCTGGGCGCTCCAAGGGATCAATCGGCGCACGATCTTGCGTTATTCCTGGCGCGATCGCTTGCGAAGGCTGGTAGGCAGGGCTTGAAGTCGGCGAAGTCACAAAGCTGTCAGGCGCAGCACGCTCACGAGGTTCAAAGGGCCGAGAGTGGGGAACCTTTGCGGCGAGGTCTCGATGGCCATGCGGATGGTTTCAAAATCCCGCGGGTTGTGGTGGACCAACGGCATGGCGGCGACCAGCGCCGTTGCGGCAATCAGAATGTCACAGCGCCAGCGGAACAGCCGTTCCTGGCGCACTTCCAGGACGCGGTGAGCATGCTTCGGCGCCGAGGGCGGTTGCGGCAACAACGCGGCCAGTTCGGCGGCGTACAATGCTACGGCGGTATCTACGGGTCGCACCGTGCCTAGGGAGTCGAGGTAATCCTGACGCCTCAACGCGAGATTATCTTGCCGTCCGGGTGGCTCTCGATGCATATACAAGGCAAAGCCGCGCAGGCGCTCCATCACGGTGATCGCAGACACGTGCTTAGAATGATACTGCGCGTAGCTGCTCACCCATTGACGTACTTCCAGATCGGTTGACCGTTCCAGCCAGGACTCAGCGCTGGTATCGAACAGGAACGGGCCAACGGCAGGGTCAAGCACGTCTATTTGTCCGTAGGCTCCATGATAATGCCATCGAGGAGCAGCATCTCTTCATCGGTCAGGCCGGAAAAGGCCCGGCGACCGGCCTCCCACGCTTGAAGGCGCCGCTCGACCTCGCGTTTGGCTTCGGCCTCGGCTTGCAGGTTCTTTTCGAGCGCCTCTGAGACGACCACGCTCAGGGTGACCTTCCGCTTTTCGGCGATGCGCTCGGCGGCCGCGAGCGCCTTGACCGGTAGGGTTAGAGTGGTACGGCGCGTTCCGTTCTTCGTCCCGTTCCTCACAGATGCATTCTAGCATCAATAAGTACATCGAACTGCATCATGAGACGCGCGGCAGGAATTTGGGCGCGCGGCGATGCCGCGTGGCCTGCTCGAAAGCGTACGCCAGCTTGATCAACAGCGCCTCCGAATTCGCCGCGCCAAAGAAGGAGATGCCCACCGGCAAGCCGAAGGCATAGCCCGCCGGCACATTGATATTCGGATATCCGGCCACGGCGGCGGGCGTGGAACTGCCGCCCGGATCGTGGTCTCCGTTGATCAGGTCGGTACACCAGGCCGGGCCGCCGGTGGGCGCCACCAGGGCATCCAAACGGAACTTGCTCATCACCGCGTCGATGCCTTCCGTGCGTGACAGCCGGTGGTCCTTTTCGAGCGCGTCGAGATACTCCTTGCTCGAGAGCGCACCTCTGGCCTGCGCCTTAATCATGAGATCCTGGCCGAAGTAGGGCATCTCTTTGTCGCGATGGCTTTCGTTGAAAGCGATCACCTCGGCGAGCGAATGCACCGGCGCCTTGGGTCCCAGCGCGCCCAGGTACAGGTTCAAATCGTTCTTGAACTCGTAGCTTAGGACCACCGATTCGGAATCGTCGAATTTGCCGGCGGTAGGAATATCGGCCGGATCGACGATCTCCGCGCCGCGCCGCCGTATCTCCGCGATGGCGGCCTCGATCACCCGGTCGGTCTCTTCACTGAAGCCGAAGAATTTGTCGCGGGCCACGCCGATGCGCGCGCCGCGCAGGCCGTTGGGGTCGAGCGACTTGGTGTAATCCGCGCCGGTGAGCGCGCCCAATAGAATGGCGGCATCGCCAACCGTGCGCGCCATGGGCCCGGCGGTATCCTGGGAATGCGCGATGGGGATAATGCCGGTGGCCGGAATGAGGCCCAGCGTGGGCTTGATCCCGACCACGCCGTTGGTCGAGGCCGGGCACACGATGGAGCCATCGGTTTCCGTGCCGATGGCCAGCGCGCACAGATTCGCGGAAACCGCCGCGCCCGACCCGGAGCTGGAGCCGCAGGCATTGCGGTCGAGCGCGTAGGGATTGCGCGTGAGACCGCCGCGCCCGCTCCAGCCGCTGGTGGAGTGGCTGGACCGGTAGTTGGCCCACTCGCTGAGATTGGTCTTGCCCAGCAGCACGGCGCCGGCCGCGCGCAAGCGCTCGGCCACTACGGAATCCCGCGCCGCGATGGAACCCAGCAGCGCCAGCGATCCGGCGGTGGTCATCATGCGGTCGGCGGTGTCGATATTGTCTTTGATCAGGATAGGAATGCCATGCAAGGGGCCGCGCGGACCTTTGGCTTTGCGCTCGGCATCCAGCGCGGCGGCGATGGACAGGGCGTCGGGATTGAGTTCGATCACCGCGTTCAGTGCCGGGCCATGTTTGTCGATGGCGGCGATGCGTTCCAGATATCGTTGCGTGAGCGTGTGCGCGGTGAGGCTCCCCGCGGTCATGCGTTTCTGCAAATCGCCGGCAGTGGCTTCTTCCAATTCGAAAACACGCGGAGCGGCAAACGTGCCGGCAGCCAATGCGACGGAGCTTATCAAAGTACGCCGGGTGACGTCCATAATCAGTCGGTGCGGACCATGTGGGGCGGGACTCCAGTCCTGCGGCCGGCGTCCACGCCGGCCTGTTCGCGCCCGGATAAGAGTACGTTCAAGCGATTCATGATCAGTCCGTGATTTCGATGCGCGGGCCTTCCTGCGGACCGATCTCTTCAATGCGGGCGATGGTATTGCGCGCCAGTTCGAGAAAGCCGGCGCCCGGCTTGCGCGGGTCTTCTTCCAGCACGATGGGCTTGCCGCTGTCGCCGCCCACCCGCACCGCCGGATTGAGGGGCAATTCGGCCAGGAAATGCACCTTCATCTCGGCGGCCGTGCGCCGTCCGCCGCCATGGCTGAAGACGTCGATGCGCTCCTGGCAGTGCGGGCAGATGAGGTAGCTCATGTTCTCGACGATTCCCAGGATTGCCACTCGCACCTGGTGAAACATGTGGACGGCCTTGCGCGCATCTTCGAGTGAAACATCCGATGGCGTAGTGACCACGATGGCGCCGGTGATGGGCGCCGTCTGGATGAGGGTGAGCTGCACGTCGCCGGTGCCGGGCGGCAGGTCGATCACCAGGTAATCGAGTTCGCCCCAATCCACGCCGCGCAGGAACTGCTGGATGACGCTGTGCAGCATGGGTCCGCGCCAGACCAGGGGTTTGTCGCCGGGATTCAGGAAGCCCATCGACATCAGCTTCACGCCGTATTGATCGAGCGGCTGGATGCGCTCGCCGTAAGCCATGGGGGTGCGATTGATGCCCATCATCAGCGGCACGTTGGGGCCGTAGACGTCGGCGTCCATGAGGCCGGTGGGGTGGCCCAGTTTGGCCAGCCCGACAGCTAGGTTCACGGCTACGGTGGTCTTCCCCACGCCGCCTTTGCCGGAGCCTACCGCGATCAGATTCTTCACACCAGGAATAGGCAACTTGGGCGGCTGCCCCGGCTGATTCGGACTCATGCAGTCTATAGTAGCAGCGTGGGGCGGGCCTCCAGGCCTGCGCGGCCTCCAGGACCCGCTGCATGCAGTACGCTGATTTAGATGCTGCTGCGCGAATTGTTTCCGCTGTTAGCGGCGCTTACGGTTGCCACTGCCGTATATGTCATGCGCGAGCGGCGCCGGCGCAGGATGCGGATCGCGCCGCCGCGGCCGGATCTCGCCATGCGCGAAGTGTGCGATACGCCTGCGCTGCTGGAGATCGAGCGGGCGTGCCTGGCCACGGACGATCCGCGGGTGGCGTTCCGGCGCGCGGCGATCGAAAATGCCGTGGCGGCGCTGTATCTGGAAACCATCGCGGAGTGCGGCGTGCAGAATACCGGCGAAATGCTGCGCGCGCATATGGAGATTTGCCGCGCGCTGCGCGAGTATTTGCGGCTGAAATACGACGACGCGGCGCCCGACGACTGGTATGACCATTTCACGCGCGTGGCGCGGCCGTACATCCGGGAGAAGGTGCGGCTCACGCGCGAGTTCGCACTGCATCTGGATGAAGGCGCGGAGCGGTACGCCCGCATCTATGACGAATTGTTGCGGGAGTTGTTGCAGGAAGCGCTGGCCGCGCCTCAGAAGAAGTCGTTCGTGCCGCCGGACTTCTCCCACTCCTGAAGGTCCGCGCTAACTTGCTCGAATTCCACGGCCAAGCTGCCGTTGAGCTGGCTGTAGCGCCCCACCACCTGCCGCGCCCAGCGCACGTATTCGACGCGGCGCTCGAAAGTCCAATTGGCCGGCGGGCTGGTGGCGATGCTGCGCACGTTGGCGATCTTGTCGGCCGCGCTGAGGGCCTGTGCGCGGGGGGACTTGTGGGGCGCGCGCTCGACCTGCAGCGCCTTGCGGGTCTCCTTGGGGAGCGATTTGTCGTCGGTCACTTCGGCGACCAGGGAGGCGACGTCTTCGCCGAAGCGCTCCCCGATCTCTTCGCGTGTGACGCCCACGTCTTCGATGGTGTCATGCAGCAGCGCGGCGACGATCAGGTTGGTGTCCAGATCGTCGGCGGTGCGGGCGAGCAGTTCGGCGACTTCGAGTAGGTGGTTCACGTAAGGCTCCGCCGTATTGCCTTTGCGGCGTTGAGCGGCGTGGCGCTCGGCGGCGAAGCGGGCAGCGGCTAGAATTTCGCGGACGGGGATTAGACAGTTGGGCATCGATGCACCTGTTTATATTATGCCGTCGGGGCGCGTTTTGCGCTTCGACCACGGCTGCTGCCTTGGTTGTTGTCCAAGATACATATCTCCGGTATGCCGCCTGGGCGCGCCGAGGCCGTTAATCGCGCCTACGTGCGCGGATCAGATCAATTTCGGTCCGGACTTTCGATCGGCCCAAGACCAGTCATCCAATCGATCATGGTGCGGAACGCGAGGCCCATATTGCCCACTTGAACATGATTCTGCGCTTGCTCCGCGCGCGTGAACAGGCGCGCGGTCAGTGAACGTACTTGTGGCAGCGTGGCGACCTGGTCCGCCAGTTGGTGCACCGGAATATAGTGATCCTCGGAACCTGCCATCAGAAGTACGTCCTGCGTCAGCCGGGAAGAGACGCTAGCGGTCTCGTATTTCTGATAGTGCTTCAACATCGCATATGTGGTCAGGGCTCCGGTGTTGTTTAGCGCCAATTTCACCATCCAGTCCAAAAGCAGGCTCTTGGCCGCCGCATCGGCGAAGAACTTGTCGACCGCTCCCTCGTTTCCTTTGTCGATCCAGTCGAGGAGCTGCTTTTGTGCCGGCGTGGGCAGAGGGCGAAGGAAGCACTCGATCCCGTTGGTCATAATGTCGTATGCGATCACCCGGCGCACCCTTGGCTCGGCGGCGGCGGCGCGAATGACTAATCCGCCGCCCAAGGAGAAGCCCATCAACGTGACCGCGTCGAGGCGGAAGAAGTCCAGCACCGCTTTAACCGGCTTCTCCCACTCAGGAGTCATGGTCAGGTGCGCCAATTCGAGCGCCGCTCCCTGGCCGGGACCCTCGAACAGGATCGTGTCGTACCCGGCGTCGCGAAAGACCAGCGCAGCGGGCATCCATTCCTCAATGTAGCTGTCGAACCCTCCGAAAACGACCAGTGTCCCCTTTGGCTTCTCCGGCGTGAGGCGATAGGAGGGGAGCCAGCCGGTCTCAAAAGGAATTTTGCTATAGGCAGACGGCGCAATTTGGAGGTGGTCAAGGAGCAGATCGACGAAGCGCTGGCGTGTGGGCAGCTTGCGCGGGTCGCTAAAGAGCAAGAAGAACTCGGCGAGACGCAGATAGTAGGCCCCCTTGCGCACCTCGTGCCGGGCAAGCGCCTTTTCTCCCAAGTCGAGAACCACTTTCGTGAACGTCGGATAATCGTTCACGCCGGCCAACCCCTCGCGCATCTCGGTCAGCATGCTGTCGTCGCCGACCCAGCCATAGAAGCGGTTCAGTTGAAAATTGATGCTGATGTTCGGGTGCAGATCGTGATACCCGATTGGAAACGAGAACGACGTGGGAGTAGGCACGGGATTCGTTTCAGGTTATACCATTCCTGATGAAGTGGCGCATCGGCCCAGTTGGAATCGTTAGAGAAGTACGAGTTGCGGATGCTGAATGGAACCAGACGGAATCAGAGGCGTGCTGTCCCGCTTAACACTTGACAATGATCGAGGAAGCGCGACCAGGGGGTCGCGCGCGGACGAGGGCGTCCGCCCCACTTGGCGAGAATTAGCCAGCACAGGACACTAATTCGTGCGGCTCGCAGTTCCCCACCACGAGACGCTGAAAGCCGGCAGCCAGGATCACCGGCCGGGCACCACGTCGATCTGCAACATGGGATCGGCGGCGGGCACGTAGGTTGCGGGCAAGCCTAACTCGCGCCGCACGATGTTAGCCCCCTGCGCGATGGCGCTCGCCTTATAAAACGCGATCTCGCGATTGCAGCCTTGCCGGCCGAAGCCGCAGTCGCTCGATACGATCAAGCGCTCGGGCGGGATATAGCGCAGCGCCTTGCGGATCTCGGCGGCCACGTCTTCCGGCCGGTCCGCCTGCAAAGCGCGATGGCTCACGGTGCCGATGCAGATCTTCTTCTTCAGATCGTTCTTGTACGGCTCGAAGAGTTCGAGGTCCTGCTGGTTGCGATCCTTCATCTCCAGTGTCCACACGTCGCCGCGGCACCGCTCCAGATAGATCTCCAGCGAGTTGGCGTAGCCGGTATCCTCCATCACCCGCTGCATGTTCGGATTGCCCCAGCAGGTGTGAATCCACAGCTCCACGTCGTCCAGCCCCTGCACCTCGCGGTTGAACGCATCCACCATGAACTTCACTTCCTCGTGGTCTTTGCCGTAGGTGTTCGCCATGAAGTGGAAGGTGGGCTCCTCGATCTGTATGCAGCGGCAGCCGGCATCGCGCAGCGCCAGCAACTCCTTGTTCATGGCCTCCGCCATATCCCAAATCACCTGGCGCTTGTCCTTGTAGTGGGGCGTGTGGATATCCAGGAAGAGCGCCATCACCTGTGAGCAGCAGGTGCCGAACTTGACCGGCTTGCGCGTCTTGGCTTGCGCCAGGCGCCATAGCTTGGGATAGTCGAGCGGACGGTGCTCGATTTTGCCGGTGACGTGCGGCCAGCGCCAGCCGGTGTAGATTTCATTCAGCAGCGTGCCGGGCGGATAGTGGAGCCAGGGTGCGGTGGTCTCTTCCGGCTGCAGGTAGTCGCCCTCGAAACCGGCCCAGCGCTGCAGCGGATAGTGGTGCCACGCGCGGCCCGCCATGTCTTCATCCACGTGCAGGTCGCCGTGCGTCAGGATGTCCAGTCCGGCGCGCTCCTGGTCGCCGATGACCACCGCCATGGCGTCCTGAAACTTCTCGCGGAAGCGGACATCGAGCATGCAGGTGTCCAGACGGCGGCCCCACATGCTGACATCGAACCAGCGCGGGCGGGGAAAGGATCCGGTGGTGGTGCTGGGCAGAATCAGATCGGCGGTAGCGGTGAACATGCGTTCCTCCAACCGCATTGTAGCGAGCGGCGTCCGGTGAGGCTATTCGTGACGCAGGGCCCTGGCCGGGTCCTGGGCGGCGGCGCGGGTAGCCGGAATCAGCGACGCGGCCGCGCCGGCCAGCGCCAGCAGGGCTGTGCAGGCGACGAAGGTGACGGGATCGCGCGGCGGCAATCCGAAGAGCAGGCTGGCCAGCGCGCGCGTGGCAGCCAGAGCGATGGGCACGCCGATGGCGACTCCCACGGCCACCAGCAGGACGCCCTCACGAACGAACAATCCCAGCACGTGCCGCCGGCGCGCGCCCATGGCCAGCCGGATTCCGACTTCGTGCGTGCGCGCGGCGACCGAATACGCCGTAATGCCGTAGATGCCGATGCACGCCAGCAGCAGAGCCAGCAAACTGAACAGGCCAGAGAGGAACCCGAGCACCCGTTCCCGGGAGAGATCGGCATCGCGTTGCCCGGCGAGCGTGGTCATGCGGATGACCGGCAGCTTGGGATCGAGCGCGCGGATTTGCTCGCGCACCAGCGGCATCAGCCGCGTGGGGTTGCCGCGGGTGCGCGCCATCAGGGTCACCTCTTCGAAGGGACGCTGGGCGAGCGGCAGGTACGCCGTTCTGGGCGACTCGTCTCTCACATTCCGATAATGCGCATCGCCCACTACTCCGACGATCTCGTCGTCGATGCCGCCACCCCAACGGAAATGCCGGCCCAAGGGGCTGCCCGAAGGCCAGTAGTGCTTGGCGAAACGCTGGTTGACGATTGCCACCGCGGGTGAGCCTTTGCGGTCGGCGTCCGTGAAATCGCGTCCGAAAAGCAGCGGTGTTTCCAAAGTGCGGAAATAATCCGGCGCGACCAGGTTGAAGAAGTGATTCGGCTCTTCGCCATGCGGTGCGTGGCCTTGCACCTGGACATCGGCGGCGAACATATCCCCGGTGAGCACGGCCTCGGTGGCGGCGGTCACGGACTCGACGCCTGGAAGGCGGCCGATGCGCTGGCGCAGATCGGAAAGAAAAATGCGCGCGGCATCCGGCTTGTAACCGCTCATGGCCGGATTGATGGTCAGCATCAGGACGCGATCGGTGCGAAAGCCGAGGTCCACGGTTTGCAGGTTGCGCAGAGTGCGGGCCAGCAAGCCCGCGCCAAGCAGTAGAACCACCGAGAGGGCCACCTGCGCGGCAACTAAGGCGCGGCGCACCCAGGGAGGGCCGAAGACGTCGGCTGGCGTGCTTTTCAAGGCGTCGAGCAACTCGGCGCGCGACGATTGCACCGCCGGGAGCAAACCGTACAGAAGGCACGCACACAGCGAGACCGCCACGGTAAAGGCCAGCACGCGCGCATCGGGGGCAATGCGAAAAACAACGTCGGAGCTGCCTGCCGCGAGCCAGACGGCCAGCAGGCGGGTCATGGCCAGCGCGAGCAGCCAACCCGCCGCGCCGCCGATTCCCGCCAGCAACAGGCTCTCCGCGAGCAACTGGCCGACAATGCGCGCGCGCCCCGCACCCAGCGCCAGCCGCATGGCGATCTCCAAGCGCCGCCGGGCCGCGCGGGCCAATAGCAGGCTGCCCATGTTGGCGCAGGCGATCGCCAGCAGCAACGCTACAGCCGCCATCAGCACCAGCACCGGGTCGCGCAGTTGTTCCCGCGAGCCATCCACGCCCTGGCTGCCGTCCGCCAGCTTCCATAGATTGGCGCCCGGGCCGATTCCGGGGACGAGTTTGGCGGCGTCAAGCTGCTTGCCGACGGCCTGCAACTCGGCCGTGGCGCGAGTGCGCGAGACGCCCGGCGCCAGGCGGGCCACCATCTGCATCCAGGACCAGCCGCTCGAATCCCGCTTTTCTCCCATGAACAACTCCGTCATGGACATCGGTACTTGCACGTCATGGCGGCTCTGCAGCGCGGCGCCTTCGAAACCAGGCTGGCTGACGCCCACGATTTGAAATGGTTTCGCGTTGAGTAGGATCGGCATCGAGAGCACTCGGGGATCTCCACCGAAACGCTCCTGCCAAAGGCGGTAACCGATGACGCAGACCGCATGGCCGCCCTCGGCGCCGTCGTCGTCATCCGTGAGCAGACGCCCGATTGCGGGACGCACGCCGAGCACCCGGAAATAGTTTCCACTCACCAACTCGCCTGAAATGCGTTCGGCCTGGTTGCCCGCAGTCAGGTTGACTGGCATCGGCCGGTACGCCAGCACGCCGGAAAACGAGCGCATGCGGCGCGCCAATTCGCGGTACATCGGGTAGTTGAAGGCGTTGGTGTCCCCACCCGTATCGGTCATTGTGGCGGGTTACGATCACTAGGCGGTGCGGCTCCGATATGGGGAGCGCCTTCAGCAGGACCGCGTTCAGAAATGAGAATACGGCCGTGTTCGCGCCGATGCTCAAGGCCAGCGAGAGAACCGCGACGGCCAGAAATCCCGGGGTGCGCGCCAACACCCGCCAGGCGTAGCGCAGATCGCGCCAGGCGTTTTCGACGAACGCGACGCCGCGCGAATCCCGGCAGGCTTCCTTCACCTGATCGAGACCGCCGATCTCTTCGAGCGCGGCGCGGCGGGCTTCTTCCGGCCGCATGCCGGCGTTCAGATTCTCACGGATTTGTTCTTCCAGGTGGTAACGCAACTCATCGGTCATTTCGTCTTCGAGGCGAGTGCGGCCGAAAAGCGATCGGCAGCGCATGTAGAGGATTCGGGTCCAGCGCATAAGCTCTACTCCGCCATCCTCAGCACCAGCCCGATGGCTGATGAGAGCCGGTCCCAGTTTTCGAGTTCGCTCGAGAGTTGGTTGCGCCCGGCGCGGGTGAGCGAGTAAAATTTGGCGTGGCGTCCGGCTTCGGTTTCCCGCCATTCCGCGCGGATCCAGCCCTGGTGTTCGAGGCGGTGGAGCGCCGGATAAAGGGATCCTTGCGGGATCTGCAGCACTTCTTGCGAGACCTGCCGGATGCGCTTGGCGATGGCCCAGCCGTGCTTGGGCTCCGTGGAGAGGGTTTTGAGAATCAGGACGTCGAGGGCGCCCTGGATGAGGTTGGTTGGTTTGCTCATGCGTAAGCCTTGGTTATCTACAATAGTAGATAATCTACAATTTTGTCAATCGTGGGGCGGGCAATCCTGCCCGCAGCCGGCTTTCAGGCGGCCAGAGCCGCAACTAGTGGGGACGGTCATCGCCCTGCTTTCGGTCATCCCTCTGGCCACCGCGGATCAGCCCGTGATTCAAGGGGGGACGCATGTCGTCCTGGTGAATGTGGTGGTGAAGGACAAGCACGGAAAGCCGGTCGCCGGCCTGGGCCGCGACGATTTCGTGCTGCGGGATAACGGCCAGGAACAGAAGATCTCGCTTTTCGCGCTGGAAGAGGCCGGCCAGGGGGCCACCGCCGTTGCGAGCGCGCCGGAGCGGTTGACGTTCACCAACAGGCCGGGGCAGGGAATCGCGGCCGTGACCGTGTTTCTGTTCGATGAATTGAATACGAAGCTCACCGACCAGGAGCTCGCGAAGAAAGACTTCCTCCGCTACTTAAAGGGATTGCCCGCGGACAACCGGGTGGCTGTCTTCGTGTTGGGCGATTCGCTCGAGATGCTGCACGATTTTTCGCACGATATGGCATCGCTGCTGGCGGCTATCGAGAAGCACAAGAACCGCGTGAATCCGGAGGTGGACGCCGCCACAGCCGCGCCTGCGTCGTCGAATTCGCTCACCGGCGACCAGAAGACTACCGCGCAATGGGATAACTTCATGCAGTCCAACGCCCGGCCCTATGTCGATTTTTCCCAAACGGTGCGCGCGACTCGCACGGCGGCGGCGCTCGAAACCATCGCCGGACATCTGCAAGGCATTCCCGGCCGGAAGACGCTGATTTGGATTTCGGGCGGGTTTCCGATTCAACTGGGCTTGCACAACAGCGTGGACAGCATTCCGCAAAGCAACTCCGGCCAGCGACAGTCCGGCGGCTCGGGCGGGCGCGGCGGAGCGGGAGGCGGAGGCGGCGCCGGCGGTAAGAGTGGCGGCGTGAGATCGGGCGGCGCCAACTCATCGAATTCGGCTTCCAGCTCGTCTGTCGCAAGTCTATCGACAACCGAACTGCCGGGTACCGGCATATCGTTCGAGAGCGACGTAGCGCGCGCCATTCGGTCTTTGAATGAAGCCGACGTGGCGGTCTACCCGGTAGACGCGCGGGGCGTCACTGTGGCGGCGGCCTTCCAGGCGGATCGGAGTTCGATCGGAAAGCGCGGCAAGCCGTCCAACGCCCTGTCCGGGACCGATTTCAACTACGAAACGCTGGAAACTCTGGCCGTGGAAACCGGCGGCCTGGCATTCCACCACATCAACGATTTGAGCGCGGCGATTCAGGAGGCGGCCGGAGACTCGCGGGTGAGTTACGCGCTGGCGTTCTCACCCCCGGCCGGCAGCCTGGATGGCTCGTATCACAAGTTGGAAGTAACGGTGAAGCGGCCGGACGTGAAGGTGCGGTACCGGCCCGGTTACGTAGCCGCGCCGGACGCGGCCGTGGCTCCCTCGCTGGCCGAGGCGATCGCAAACCCGGTGGCGCTGGCGGGCATCGGCTTCAGCGTGCGTCTGGAACCGGTGGAGGGCGGCTACAAGGCTTCCGTGACCATCGACGCGCGCAACATCACCCTCCAACCCAAGGACGGGAAGTGGACCGGTTCGCTGCAGTTTCTGGTGGTGGTAGGGAAGGTAGAACAGCTTACGACGATCCCGTTGAATTTCAGCGAAGCCATGCTTCACCAGATTCAGGAGAAGGGTTTGGTGTTGGGCGCGCGGGTGAAGACGCCGCCGGGGACCACGGGATTCAGTTTGGGGTTCAGGGACATTCCGTCCGGCATCGTGGGGACGCTGCATGTGCCGTTATAGAATGGGCGTCTGAGAAACGAACATCCCATGCGGATTGCCAGATTCCTGGCGGTGACGGCCGCGATTTCCCTCGGCGCTGGAGGCCTTCGGTCATCGCCCGCGAACGTCGCTGTCGGCCCCCAATACGATACGACGCACGTATACGTCGCTCCGGGGGATCTCGACCGTTTCGTCGCAAGTCTTCTAGCGACCTTCGGCGGCGCCGCCTCTAAGCAGATCATTTCCACTGTGACGCCGACCCCAAGCAGCACGATGTTGCAAGCTGTGTCGACTCCCGCGGGCATCTTATCCGTCTTCGGCTTCAAGACACCGATTCCCTATCCCTTCGGCATGGAGCGCACCGGCTATCTGGTCACTAATATGGACGAGGCGATTCGCGCCGCTCGCGCGGCGGGCGCGGATGTGCTCGTCAGTCCGTTCAACGATCCGATCGGACGGGATGCCATCATCCAGTGGCCCGGCGGCGTGAATATGCAGTTGTACTGGCACACCACGCCGCCATCGAACGCCGCGCTGCAAACGATTCCGGAGAACCGCGTCTATGTATCCGCAGACAGGGTGACCGCATTCACGCGCAGCTTTCTGGCCTTCTCTCATGGCAAAACGGTCTCGGACGATCCGCGCGCGCCGGGGATCGAGATCGGGCGGCCAACCGATACCTATCGGCGGATTCGAATCGAATCGACCTTCGGCAAGATGACCGTGTTCGTGACGGATGGTCATTTACCGTATCCCTACGGCCGGGAGATCACCGGTTATGAGGTCGCGAATCTCGCTGGGACACTCGCCAAAGCCAAGCAGGCCGGCGTTGCGATCCTCGCAGGTCCTTACACGGCCGATCGAAGGAACGCCGCCATGGTGCAATTCCCAGGCGGGTATGTCGCGGAGATTCACTCCGAGGCTGGAAAGTAGCGATGCGGAACGACCTGGCCCATTACACGTGCTACCGGACGGCCGGGCCGATTCAAATAGACGGCAAGCTGGACGAGCCATCCTGGCAGATCGCGCCCAAGTCCGAGCCGTTCGTCGATATCGTAACCGGCGAACCGGCGTGGTTCGATACGCGCGTGGCGCTGCTGTGGGACGACCAGTGCCTGTACTTCGGCTTCACTGCCGAAGAGCCGCAGGTGCGCGGGTATCTGACCGAGCGCGATGCGCGCATTTATGAAGACAACGATGTGGAGGTCTTCATCGCGGGTGAGAACGCGTATTACGAATTCGAGATCAACGCGCTGAATACGATCTACGAGGTCTTCTGGATCTGGAAGGATGCGCTGGCGCCTGGCAGTCCTTATCATGGGAGGCCGGAATTCGATCCAACGGCGCAGCGAACCATGGTTCTGGATGGAGTCGGCGGACACGTGCATCCGCGCGGCGAGCGCTGGGGTTTTCTGGATTGGGATTTTCCGGGGCTGCGGCATGCGGTGCATGTCGAGCCTCCGGGCTGGAGCGTGGAGCTGGCGCTGCCGTGGGAGGGATTGCGCGGGTTGGCGGATGGCCGCGCGCTGCCGCCGCGCGCAGGGGATGTGTGGCGCATCGACTGTTCGCGGTTCCAGCAGTTCGACCGTGCGGGACGCAAGCTGGAGCCCAGCGCCGGCTGGACCTGGAATCGGCACGGGCACTACGATTCGCACATTCCGGAGGTGTTTACGTTTGTCGAGTTTAGCGAACGGATCGTGGGACGTAAGTGAACCGCGCCGGGCCGAGCCCCAACACTGTTCACTTAGAGGTGGGACAGGCCTCCTGGCCTGTCCTTTTTCGTGTTACAAATGCGTCGTGGCGATAACAGATGGGCGGGTTAAAGGACAGGCCAGGAGGCCTATCCCACCTACGTGAACAGCATTGGGACTAGCCCGCCGCGTCCAACTGCCGCAACCCCCAGCGCGCGGATTCGCTGACCACCGCCTCCGGCCGGGCAGCCAGCTTTTCCAGCGGCGCGCGAAAGCGCTCCTGCCCGGCATTCCCCATGGCGATGGCCACGTTGCGCAGGAAACCGGCGTACCTTGGGCGCACAATCGGGCTCGCGCGGAACATCTCGCGGAACTCATCTTCGGAGAGCGCGGCCAGCTTCTCCAGCGGCGGCGCGAAATGCGCGGCGGCGAAAGCCGGCTCCTCCGTCACGGGCGCGCGCCGGTTCCATGGGCAGACATCCTGACAAATATCGCAACCGAAGACGTGGCGCCCGATGGCGGGCCGCGCCTCCACTTGCGCCGCGCCGCGCAGCTCAATGGTGAAGTACGCGATGCACAGCCGCGAATCGAGCGCCCACGCCGGACCCTCCGCCAGGCCGGTGGGCACGATGGCCGTGGTCGGGCACGCGTCGATGCACCGCGTACACGAGCCGCAACGGTCGGGCGGCGGCTGATCCGCCGCGAGGTCCAGCGAAAGCAGCAGCTCGCCCAGAAAAAACCAGGATCCCATGGCCTGGTTGATGAGGCAGGTGTTCTTGGCGATCCAGCCGAGCCCGGCATGCCGTGCGTAGGCGCGTTCCAGCAGCGGCGCGGTATCCACGCAAATCTTCCATTCGAACGGCTCTTCCGACAGCGCGCGCAAGCCATCCACCACGCGCGCCAGCCCGCGCCGCAGCACCTGGTGGTAATCCTCGCCCCATGCGTAGCGCGAGATCCAGGCCAGATCCTCGCCGGCGAACTGCGTCGAGTATGGCTGCGGCCCGTTGTAGAGCTTGCCTACGCACAGAATCGACCGGGCGGACGGCAGCAAATGCCGCGGATCGTCCCGCAACCCGGCGCGCCGGTCCGTCAAATAGCCCATCTCGCCGGCCATCCCGTCCGCGATCCACTGGCCGTAGTACGCAACCTCCGGCGCCGGAGCGGCCGCCGCGATTCCGGCCAGCTCGAATCCGCACTCACGCGCCAGTGTCTTGATCTGTTCCGGGTGCATGAATCGCAAACTTCCCGCGATATTTTTCCGGCATCCTGCACGGCCGCAGGTCCCGTCCCAGGAAGATATGCTTGGTTTCGCCCGTGGCCAGCTTGCGCCCGTCCGCCGCGAGGCGCATTTCGTAGGCGAACAGCACCATGCGCGGGTTGGCCGCTTCCACCCACGTGCGGACGACCACCTCCTCGTCGAACCGCGCCGGAGAAGCGTAGCGGCAGCGCGCCTCGGCTACCGCCAGATAGACCCCGTCTTCCAGTTCCATTTGCTTATACTCGAAGCCGCGAGCCTTGCAGTATTCCACGCGGCCCACCTCCATCCACACCAGGTAATTGGCATAATAAACCACGCCCATCTGGTCGGTCTCGGCGTAGCGCACACGGATGCGCGTTTCGTGGGACGGCATTGGGGCAATTATACGCGGTTACTCGTGGCGCAGGGCGGCCATCGGATCGACACGGGAGGCGCGGCGAGCCGGGGCGTAGCCTGCCAGGATCGCGGCGGCGACCAACACCAGGACCGACACCGACAGCGCCAGCGGGTCGTGGGGTTTCATTCCGAACAGGAACGAGGCGACGAAGCGCGTGAGGCTGTAGGCGGCTGCCAACCCGATGCCGAGACCTACCGCGGCCAAGGTGGCGACTTCGCGCAGCACCATCCAAACGATGCGGCGGCTTTCCGCGCCCAGAGCCATGCGGATTCCGATTTCGCCGGTGCGGCGCGCGACAGAATATGCCACGCTGCCGTAGAGGCCGATGCCGGCGATGAGCAGCGCCAGGATGGCGAAGCAGCCGCAAAGCCCGGCAAACGTGCGCTCCTGGCTGATGGTTTGATCAATCGTGCGCGATTGCGTGGTGACGTCGGACAGGGGAACGGCGGGGCTGGCCTGGCGCACGATCTGCCGGACCGTGCCGGCCAGAGCCAGCGGGTCGCCGGCGGCGCGCAGCTCGAATACTACTCCGCCCAGATCGTCGAGATCCTGGGTGTATGGCAGGTACGCTACCGGCGGCGTTTCCGTCTCTTTGATGGAATTGTACACGCTGTTCTTGGCTACGCCGACGATTTCGATATCCGCCGGGCTCTTTGAGTCGCCGATTCCGATGCGGCGCCCAACCGGATTTTCGCCCGCAAAGTACTTCTTTGCAAAGTTCTCGTTGACCACGGCGACGCGTGGAGATTCCAGATCGCCCTGTTGTATATCGCGGCCCAGCAAAATCGGGATCTGCATGGTGGTGAGGAAGGATTGATCGACTTTTACCGTGGCCGTCGACGGTTCCTCGCCCGCGGTTTTCGGCAAGCCCGGAATGTTGAGAGAAGATTCGTTCCAGTAGTAGGCGGCCAGTGGATAGTTGGAGAAGGTGACGTTCCGCGTTCCCGGGATGTTGCGGAAACGATCGCGCAGATTGCCATAAAAACGGGCGAGCGCGGCGCCTTTGTATCCGGCCGGGCGGGCGTTCAGGTTGAAGAGCAGTACATGCTCGCGGTTGAAACCGATTTGGATGGAGCGAAGGTTGGAGAGAGTGTGCACGAACAAGCCGGCCGCCACGACGAGCAACAACGAGATGGCGATTTGCGAGACCACCAAAACGTGGCTCAAGCCGATGCGAATTCCGGCGCGCCGCAGCCGTCCCCGCGGAGCGCTGGCGCGGGCTTCTTTTAATGCCGGAGTGAGATCGACGCGGGTACCCTGCAGGGCGGGGGCCAAGCCGAAGAGCAGCCCGCAGACGAGCGCCAGGGCAAAGGTGAAACCCAATACCGGCCAGTCGATGGCGGCGTGCAAGGTAAAGTTGTCGCGGCCGTTGGCCAGCAGCCAAGTGATGGAGCGGATCCCCCAAGCCGCCACCAGCACGCCGAGCGCCCCGCCCAGGATGGAGAGCAGCAGACTCTCGGTGAGCAACTGCCGCACCACCCGGAAGCGGCCTGCGCCGAGGCTCAACCGAACGGCTATCTCCCGGCGGCGCCCGGTCGCGCGCGCCAGCAGCAGGTTGGCGATATTGGCGCAGGCGATCGCCAGGATCAGGCCGACCATGCCCATCAGCACGTAGACAGGCCGCGAATACTGGCGGCGTAGCGTGTCCAGCCCGGCCGCGCCTTCCTCAAGCCACAGCGCCGGCATATCGACTTTTTCTTTTGCAGTGGTGGCGGTGCCGGCGGCGAACTCGCGAAATTGGCCCGCCAACCGCGCTTGCGCCTTGGGGATGCTTACACCGGCGCGCAAACGGCCCATCATTTCGACCCAATAGTATTTCTTGTCCAGGAACCTTTCCCGATATTTATCCGGCTTCTCAGCGAGCAATGGACCGGCGTGCAAGGGGATCGTCAACTCGGGCGCGGACCCGGGGTCGACGCCGAAGAAATCGGGCGCGGAGACGCCGGCGATGGTAAAGGGCGTACCGTTGACCAGGATGGACCGCCCCACCGCGGACGGGCTGGAGGCGAAGCGGCGCCGCCAGTACTGGTAGCTGATGACGGCCACGGGCGGGGCGCCAAAACGATCGTCATCCTCCATGATCAGGCGGCCGGCGGCGGGATACACGCCGAGGCCGCCGAAGAAGCCGCCCGACACCAGTTCGGCATCCAGGATTTCGGCCTGGCCCTCGACGATCGTGTTGGTTCTTCCGCCCCGCGCATAGGCGAACAGGTTCGAGAAGACGTCGCTATCGGCGCGAAAGAGATCGAAAGCCGCATAAGGATAGTTGGGGCTGTTGACGCCATGGCGCGCATCCCTGCGGCGCGTACCGCTCATGCTTCCGATCACCGCCGGCTGAGCCTTGGACTGCCAGTGGATTACCGCCAGTTGTTCGGGATGCTGCACCGGGAGCGCGCGCATCGTCAGGGAGTCCAGGAAACTGTAGATGGCGGTATTCGCGCCGATCCCCAGCGCCAGGGATAACACGGCCATGGCCGTAAACGAAGGATTGGCGGCCATCATGCGCAGGCCGTAGCGCAAGTCCTGCGCGAATTGTTCCCAAAATGTCCATGTCCACACGGCGCGGCTTTCCTCCTGGAGCGATGTTATGTTTCCGAACTGGCGGCGGGCAGTGCCGGGATCGCCCGCCTCGGCGGACTTCATGGCGAGGTGGTGGCGCATCTCCTCGGCAAGGTCTTGCTCGAAGCGGCCGCGGTGCAGGAAGAATCGAAGTTTTCGAAGAAGGTCCGGCATACGATCCCTAGACACACTTTACAATAGTTAGACTATGGGAGCAAGTTTCGGTTAGCCCCTCCCGACCTGTGGGGCAGACCCCCTGGTCTGCGCGGGTCCCCCTGGACCCGCTCTTCGCTCGAACAATCAAGCTCTTCACCAGCCGCGGCGGGCCGACGAGGGCGTCGGCAGCGGTCCAGGGGGACCGCCCCACGTCTTGCGTACACGTACGCTCTTGTCGCGCGCCCAACCACCAGCCACCAACCACCAGCCACCAACCGAGCTATGCTCGCTAGATGTCCGCTCTCGAAAACGTCCGGCGCGAGTGGCGGCCCTTGCTGGCCTTGGCCTGGCCGCTGGTGCTTGCCGAACTCGGCTGGATGGCCATGGGGATCATCGACACCATCATGGTGGGCCGCCTGCCGGATAGCGCGGCCTCCATCGGCGCGGTCAGCCTCGGCAGCATTCTGTTCTACACCTGCACGGTGTTTGGCGGTTGCCTGCTACTGGGTCTCGACACAGTGGTTTCGCAAGCCTATGGCGCCGGGCGCATGGCGGATTGCCATCGCGCCTTGTGGAGCGCTCTGTACCTGTGCGCGGGGCTGGCGCTCCCGTTGATGATGCTCAACGCGGCCATGGCCGCCGGTCTGCCGCGCTTCGGCGTGAACCCCAGGGTCCTGCCGCAGGCCGCCGCCTATATCCGCATCCTGAATTGGGGCACGTTGCCGCTGATGCTGTACTTCGCTTTCCGGCGCTACCTGCAAGGCATCGCCCTGGTGAAGCCGGTCATGTTCGCGCTGGTCTCGGCGAACCTGATCAATCTCTTTGGGAATTGGGTGCTGATCTACGGCCGCCTGGGCTTCCGCGCCATGGGCACCGATGGATCGGCCTGGGCCACCTTCGCCGCGCGCGTCTATATGGCCGGCGTGCTGATCTTCAGCGCGTTCCACTACGATCGCGCGCGCCGCTCGGGATTGTTGCTGGTCCCGCTGGCGCCCGATTGGCCGCGCATGGCCCGGCTGCTGAAACTCGGCATCCCCGCCGCCACGCACGTGGCGCTGGAGCTTGGAATTTTCGCATTGGCCACCGCCCTGATCGCCCGGCTGGACGCCGCTTCGCTGGCGGGCCACCAGATCGCCCTGAACATGGCCAGCCTGACGTTCATGGTGCCGCTGGGCATCAGCTCGGCCGCCGCCGTGCGCGTCGGACATCTGATCGGGCAGCGCGATCCCGCCGCCGCCGGCCGCGCCGGGTGGAGCGCGCTGGCCTGCGGCGTGGCGTTCATGAGTCTGGCGGCCGTCGCGTTCCTGACCATTCCCGCGCGCATCGCGCGCATCTACACCGCCGATCCCGCCGTCATTCGCGTCAGCGTCACGCTGTTGGCCATCGCCGCCGCGTTCCAGTTGTTCGACGGATGCCAGGTGGTGGCCGCCGGGGCGTTGCGCGGCGCCGGCAACACGCGCACGCCGATGTGGTGCAACCTGCTGTTCTACTGGTTCGTCGGACTGCCGCTCGGCATGTGGCTGTGCTTCCGCGCCGGATGGGGCGCAGCCGGGCTATGGACGGGCCTCTGCTGCGGCCTGATTCTGATCGGCTCGGTGCTGTTGGTGGTGTGGCGCAACACGGTGGCGGACCTGCGCCGTGGGACAGGACTTTAGCGCCCGATACGCAGAATTGAAGGCGAATACTGAACCCAGTGACCGAACCCAACCGCTCGGGCATGCCGGATAACGCGAACTCCGCGTACTTGGCGGAGAAAGATCATGACCTATCGATATGCAACATCGCGTAACAAAGTGTTACGCACGGGGGGGCGCCGGCCACCCCTGCGGATGAAAACTGGGCGGGTGGTCGAGCAAGGCCGGGGTTTACAAATTGTGAGTTTGTGTAAGATTTTGTAAAGAGGTTCGCATCGGGGCTGATCTCAATGGCCCCCAGGCAGGGCGCGACGAACAAAGCCGAAAATGTTAATAGTAAGCGGCTTGGTAGGCCACGCGTCCCTCCGCTGTGGCAGCAGGGAGTTTTCAGGAGACGCTAGAGCGGAGGGTGCGGGGTCGAGGCAGGATGATTCTGTTGTCAAGGAGCGGCGGGCTCTCCGGCGGTGCGCGGCTCGGCCGGGTGCGGAGGACCCTGACTTACTCGATAGCAAGATACCACAGGGACAATGGCGATTCGGGTTGGCGAATGCCGTTGAGCCTTTGTTTTCAGTGTGTCCTGGTTATAGCAAGTTGTGTCACCGAAAACGGGCCAAAGCTCGAACGAGGCGGCTAAGCGGGCGATTGTATTCTTTTTCAGACGGTTGTGTTACCTCGGGCCGGGATCGCGTCGGGTGCAATCCTTGGACAGGGGTGAGGGTCTTTCTGTAGCAGCCTCCTTCTTGCTATTTCCTCGCCCTTCAGGTCGGATAGCGATGCGTTCTGGGAAGCCCTTTGCTTCTCCGGGAGTTCTCATTCGTACCGCGGGTGTATCTTGCTTGGGCGCCCGTTTTCCGCACCGAGAGCGATGGCCCCCGGAATTGGCTCGGATTGGCCGGATATGTCATTGAAGCATTGTGGATTCAATCTGTCATAGATTGAGCCGTGGGCTTAGAAGAAGCCTCGTCAGAGAAATCTGTGGGTCGCCGACACGCTCCAATGGGCGCCGGAAGCTCGGCTCGCGCAGCCCGCGAGCCCGATGTGGGATAGCGCGGCTTCAGTTTTTTCTTGTTGGTAGCCAGTTGCCTTTCGAACCAGTTTGCCCTCTCCGGTAAACGCTACGCCGTCAGGGAGGATCTGACCACTGGTGGCCCGTCAATTTCCGTGCGCGATTCGGACGGAACTGCTCGAGAACCGGATCAGATGCTTGATGACCACAAAGGCGAGACAAACTCGTGGGCCTTGGTTTTGTGGGAGCGGAGTGCTGTGCGTCTACCAGAGCGTGTTTCGATAGACGCGGTTGGGATAGAGAATACCGAGGATCTTGTCGATGATTTGATGCCCAATGTCAGGACCGTCGGTAAAAATCACGATGCCCGTTTTTCGTCCGGGTTGGAACAGGGCGAGCGTTACGACGTCGGCATCCTTGCCGGTGTGATCCAGGATCACGTCGTTACCGATTCGCACAACGCGCCAACTCAAGCCGAAGCCCGCTGAGACGGTACAGTGCGAAGGGTCGGGCGAGTCCTCACAGAAAACGGTTTGTTGGTCGGGGGTGATTTGATTCTCGAGGACGGTCACGCGCTGCCGAGCGATTTCCCGGGTCACATTCTCATTGTTCATAACGCCGATCATGAATCTGGCGTAGTCGCTCACTGTAGTGCGGAGTAAAGCGGCGCCCGACCACTTTGTGCGGTTGCCGACTTCGACGGGCTTGGCCTGGCGACCGGTCCACCAGGCGCGCGGCGTGTACGAG